>CEQN01212073.1_pt1 | contig 14642 bp, 11 predicted proteins | sample 427011 | NCBI WGS metagenome assembly CEQN01 (sample SAMEA2621277, study PRJEB7988) | marine metagenome | biome: marine biome (ENVO:00000447); feature: deep chlorophyll maximum layer (ENVO:xxxxxxxx); material: "saline water (ENVO:00002010), including plankton (ENVO:xxxxxxxx)" | depth 120 m
AATTTTTTTAAAATAACTCTTCCATTCGGAAGTGTGTCATAAACTAATTGATCTGATGGAATGACTCTAGCTTTTCCATCTTCAGTAATGTACTTTTTGTAAACATTGCCTCTATAATAATTAAAATCATTGTATTCGTCGTCAATTATAGGCCTGTAAACATCTGCAACCCATTCAGCAACATTTCCAGCCATGTCATATAAACCAAAGTCATTTGGAGGATATGATTTGACTTGAATAGTTATATCTGCTCCGTCATCTGACCATCCAGCAATTCCACCATAATCTCCTTTTCCGAATTTGAAATTTGCAAGTTGATCTCCTTCCATTTTTCTATCTAATGATCTTGTGTATTCTCCTTGCCATGGATATTTTTTCTTACCCCTGTAATTATTGTACTCTCTATCTCCAACAAGGGCTAAAGCTGCATATTCCCATTCAGTTTCAGTTGGGAGTCTGTAGGAGGGAAGTAATAGTCCTTTACTAACTCCAGCATAAACATTAACAGTTGCAGTGTCTTTTTTTGTTGTTCCTCTTTTTCCTGAATTAATAAGAGGGGTTTCTCCTCCATCTAAACTATCAATTTTTGAACCGTATGAAGTTTCAGGTCGCGTTAAATAAGCTTGAGTATTAAAAGTGCTATTTGGATCAATACTTTCATAGCGAACATCCTTTTTGACATAAGATTCTCTTTCTAAAAGGTACTCATTTACCCTATCTGTTCTCCATTCAGCATATTGAACAGCTTGAACCCAACTTACACCAACTACAGGATATTCAGCATATGCTGGGTGACGTAGGTAATTAGTAGTTAATTCTTCGACGTAACCTAAAGCGTTTCTCCAAACTAAAGTGTCAGGTAAAGCTTGTCTATAAATTTCTCTGTAACGAGGTTCGCTTTGTGGAAAAACAGTTTCAAGCCAGTCAAGATACTCCATATACATTATATTGGTAACTTCAGTCTCATCTATATAGAAAGACATTACATGCTGTTGGGAAGGACTATTATTCCAATCATGAATAACATCATCCTGCACCTGACCCTTTGTAAAAGTACCACCTTCAATAAATACAAGTCCTGGGCCAGTTTCCTGTTCTTCAAAATCAGTATTATATTGAAAACCTTTATTTTTTGCATTTATTCCCCATCCCGTTCCTCTGGAAGTGTTATTTTTACCACAACCAAAAACCAGCAATAGAATTAGTGATAAAAACGGTAAATGATATACTTTATTTTTATTCATAAGCATCTAAGGTTTACAAAACTTAAACAAATATAATAATTTTAATAGGATCAATCATTTTTTTTGATATTTCACTATATTATTAAACAACAATATATTCAACGTATAATTATTTTTTTTAGTATTTAAATGATTAAAAAAATAAATTATATTTTTTGAAATTTAGATAACAAAAGAGATATTTAACCGTTATAAAATTCAATAATGAAGAATATCAGATTATTTATACTTTTTGGGATTTGTTTAATTTTTTTTATTGAGGGATATGCTCAAGACAGGGTTATTACGACTGGAGTTCCTTTTTTAATGATAACCTCTGACGCAAGAGCTGCAGGAATGGGAGATGTTGGAGTAGCAACAAGCTCAGATGCTTTTTCTCAGCAATGGAATCCTGCTAAATATGCATTTGTAAACACTTCTGGAGGATATGGCATTAGCTATACTCCATATTTAAGTAAATTAGTAAATGATATATTTTTAGGAAATGTTACCTATTATAGAAAACTGAATGAACGAAGTTCTTGGGCTACTAGTTTTAAATATTTTAGTCTTGGTGATGTTCAATTTAATCAGGTTATTGCTGGATCGATAGTAGATCAGGGGGTTGAACGTCCAAATGAACTAACTCTTGATTTATCATATTCACTTAAATTGAGTGAATCTTTTTCAATGTCTGTTGCTGCAAGATATATAAGGTCAGATCTTAAACTAGCAACAGATTCTGATAATAATTCTGCTAATTCGTTAGGAATTGATATTGCAGGTTTTTACCAAAGTAAGTCATTTGAGTTTAAGGGGTTAAATTCTATTTTCAGATCAGGATTTAATATATCTAATATTGGTCCAAGATTAAAATATGATGAGGGAGGAAAACAAAATTTTATTCCAACAAATTTAAGAATAGGAAGTGGTTTAGAACTTTCTTTAGACGATGATAATCGATTAAATTTCAATTTAGAGTTAAACAAGCTTTTAGTTCCAACTCCAATAGCAACCTTTGATGAAATGAATAATTTTTTAGGATATGAGCAACCAGATATTGGTTTTTTAAAGGGGATAATGCAATCATTTAATGACGCACCCGATGGATTAAAAGAAGAGCTACAGGAAATAACCTGGGCACTAGGATTTGAATATATTTTTAAAAAAATCTTTTCTTTAAGAACAGGCTATTTTAATGAAAGTAAGTTAAAAGGCTCCAGAAGGTATGTAACTTTTGGTACAGGATTTATAATAAATCAAATGGATCTTAATGTTTCATATTTATTCTCTACTTCTAACGTAAGAAGTCCATTGGAAAATACTTTAAGATTTTCTCTAGCCTTTAATATTCCAGAAAGCATCTAAAATTCACAATAATTAATTATTTTTGTAGTTGAATAATTTAAGAATTATCATCAATATTTTATGAAAAAAATCACTAAGGACACATATCTTAAATGGTATGAAAACATGTTTTTTTGGAGAAAATTTGAGGATAAATTAGCTTCTGTTTATATCCAGCAAAAAGTTAGAGGCTTTTTGCACTTGTATAATGGTCAAGAGGCAGTTTTGGCTGGAGCTTTGCATGTTATGGAGTTAGGTAAAGACAGAATGATTACTGCATATAGAAATCATGTACAACCTATTGGAATGGGAGAAGATCCAAAAAAAGTTATGGCTGAACTATTTGGAAAGTCAACAGGGACATCTAATGGTTTAGGTGGTTCTATGCATATTTTTTCTAAGAAGTTTAAATTTCACGGTGGCCACGGTATAGTTGGAGGTCAAATACCCTTGGGAGCTGGAATGGCATTTGGTGATAAATATTTTAACAGGGATAATGTTACACTTTGTTTTTTAGGAGATGGGGCTGTAAGACAAGGAACACTTCATGAAACATTAAATCTAGCAACATTGTGGAAGCTTCCAGTTGTTTTTATAGTTGAAAATAATGGATATGCTATGGGTACCTCTGTTGCAAGAACTGCCAGTCATCAGGAAATTTGGAAGTTAGGACTTGGATATGAAATGCCATGTGAACCTGTTGATGGAATGAATCCCGTAACTGTTGCTAAATCTTTAGACAAAGCTATTAAAAATGCTAGATTGGGAAAAGGTCCTTCGTTTATAGAAATGAAAACATATAGATATCGTGGCCATTCAATGTCTGATGCTCAGCATTATAGGACTAAAGAAGAGGTTGAACAATATCGAAAAATAGATCCAATTATTCAGGTTAAGGACGTCATAATCAAAAAAAAATATGCTAGTCTAGCCCAACTTGAAAAGATAGATGCTACTGTCAAAGAAAAAGTACTTGAATGCGAAAAGTTTGCAAACGATTCTCCATATCCAGAAAAGAGCTTAATGTATGATGTAGTATATGAGCAAGATGATTATCCTTTTTTGAAACATAAATTAGATTAATATGGCAGAAATCATAAATATGCCTCGTTTAAGTGATACTATGGAAGAAGGCACTGTAGCTAAATGGTTCAAAAAAGTAGGTGATTCAATTAAAGAAGGAGATATATTGGCTGAAATAGAAACAGACAAAGCAACGATGGAATTCGAATCTTTCTATGAAGGTAATCTTCTTCATATTGGAGTTGTTGAAGGTCAAACTGCTCCTGTGGATAGTTTGCTTGCCATAATTGGAAATAAAGGTGAGGATATAACAAGTCATATAGGTAAACAAAATGTAAGCCCTGAAGCATCAAATAACAATATTGATTCTGAAAATAAAAATACAAATGATAATGATGAATTTGATTTGAAAGAATCTAATGTTGAGATTGTTAATATGCCCAGATTAAGTGATACTATGGAAGAAGGTGTTGTTGCTTCATGGAATAAAAAAGTAGGTGATTCAATAAAAGAAGGAGAAATATTAGCAGAAATTGAAACTGATAAAGCAACAATGGAGTTTGAGTCATTCTATTCTGGCTACTTGCTTTACATAGGTGTTAATGAAGGGGAGTCAGCTTTAGTTGATAGTATTTTAGCTATTATTGGTGATAAGGATACTGATGTTAATAAGGTCCTTAAATCTTTAAAAACTAAAAAACCCAATAATATTGACCCTGAAAAAACAGTTGAAAAAAATGAATTGGTAATTGAAATAAATGATTCTGATAAAAAAGAAAAAGAAATAATAGACTCGGACGTTGTTTCTAATGAAAGAATTATTGCTTCTCCATTAGCAAAAAAAATGGCAACAGAAAGAGGGATTAATATATCGGAGATAGTTGGAAGTGGGGATAATGGTAGAATTATAAAAAGAGATATAGAAAATTTTAAATCCTTAAACATTTCATCAAAAACAAGCTTGATATCTGATGCTAAGGAGTCTTTGGTCGAATTTGCAAATAGTCAAATGAGGAAAACAATTGCTAAAAGACTGACTCAATCCAAATTTTCAGCACCTCACTATTATTTAGGTGTTGAATTTCAAATGGATAATATGATTTCATTCAGAAATCAGTACAATAATTTAAATGAATCAAAAGTTTCTTTTAACGACTTAATTGTTAAGGCAACAGCAAGAGCTTTGAAGTCTCATCCTGAAGTAAATTCAAGATGGTATGAAGATAAAATAGTTCACTATAACCATATAAATATTGGAGTAGCAGTTGCTGTAGATGAAGGTCTTGTAGTTCCGGTTGTTAAACATGCAGATAAAAAATCTTTATTTGATATTGGTGAAGAGGTTAAAGATTTTGCTTCAAGAGCAAGATCTAAAAAACTAACTCCTGCTGAAATGGATGGAAGTACTTTTACGATTTCTAATCTTGGAATGTTTGGTATTTCTGAATTTACATCTATTATAAATCAACCTAACTCTGCAATTTTGTCTATTGGCTCAATAATTAAAAAACCAATTGTAAGGGAGGATAAAATTGTTATTGGAAATACTATGAAATTAACTTTGGCATGTGATCATAGAACAGTTGATGGAGCTATGGGTTCTTTGTTTCTTAAAACTTTAAGAAATATTATAGAAAATCCTTTAGCTATTTTGTTGTAATTTATGGGTATCAATAAAAATATTTTAATTACAGGAGCAGGTAATGGCATTGGTCTTGAATTAGTAAAGATCGCTGCTAATCAGGGACATAAAGTTATTGCTGTTTCAAGAAATATTAATTCTATAAAATCTTTAGCCGGAGTTAATTCATATTCAATAGATATTACAAAAGATAGATTAGTAAAGTCTTTAATAACAAAACTTAAAAGTGAAAATATTAGATTAGATATTATAATTAATAATGCTGGAGCACTTATAAATAAACCTTTTGAGAAAACAACAATTGAAGCATTCAAAAAGCTATACGATGTTAATGTTTTTGGCGTGGTATCAATCATTCGTCAAAGTCTTCCAATTATGAATAAAAATGGCCATGTTATTAATATTAGTAGTATGGGAGGAGTACAGGGTTCTTCTAAATTCAGTGGACTATCAGCTTACTCTAGCAGTAAGGGTGCTTTAATTATTTTAACTGAGTTACTTGCTGAGGAATTTAATAAAACTGGACCGTCATTTAATGCACTTGCTCTTGGAGCAGTTCAAACCAAAATGTTAGAAAAAGCTTTTCCTGGCTATAAATCTAAAACTACTCCAAAAAAAATGGCAGAATACATTTTAAATTTTTCTCTATCAGGACACAGGTTTTTCAATGGTAAGGTAATTCCTGTTTCTTTGTCAACGCCATGATAAATAAAAGTTTAAAAACAATTTTCGATTATACTCCTGAATCTGCTCATTCACTTTTAGCAAAATATTTAAAGGATTACCCAGTAAAGTTTAAGATTTCTAAAGAAAGATATAGTAAACATGGAGATTATAGATTATATTCTAATGGCTTAGAGCAAATTTCTATTAATTCTAATCTAAACCCTTACAGGTTTTTAATTACATTGGTTCATGAAATTTCACATTTAGTAGCATTTAAAACTTATGGAAAATCCATAAAACCTCATGGAAAAGAATGGAAGAATGTATATAAAGATTTAATGACTCCCCTTATAAATTCAAATGTATTTCCAAAATCAATTTTGATTCAATTAAAAAAACATTTTATTAACCCAAAAGCTTCAACAGACTCCGATTTAGATTTAATAATAGCATTAAACTCTACAGAAAAAGACAGTAAATTATATCTATACAAAATCCCTGAAGGAAAGTTATTTAAAATCTATAATGGACGAATCTTTAAAAAAGGGCCAAAGAAAAGAAAGCGTTTTGAGTGTGAGGAAAAATCTTCAGGAATAAAATATTTATTTAATCCATTAGTAGAGGTTTTAATCTAAAAGTTTTTATTTCTTTAAAACCTTTCGCGCTTTTTTTAAAATTTCTGATGAATAAACAAATTCTATAAATGATTTATTTTCAGTTTGAAAGATCTCTCGATTTGTCCCTTCCCATTCTTTATTTCCATTTTGAAGAAAAATTATATTTTCTCCAATTTCCATTACTGAATTCATATCATGGGTGTTAATAACTGTAGTTATATTATATTCTTTAGTTATTTCGTGAATAAGATTATCAATTAAAATAGAAGTTCTTGGATCCAGACCGGAATTGGGCTCATCACAAAATAAAAACTTTGGATTCATAACAATTGCTCTAGCAATTGCAACTCTTTTTTGCATTCCGCCAGAGAGTTCAGAGGGCATTTTTTTATTTGAGTTTTTTAAATTAACCCTGTCTATAACTTCATTTGCTCTATGTAACATTTCATCAATATTTTTATTGGTAAACATTTTCATTGGAAACATTATATTTTCTTCTACATTCATTGAATCAAAAAGGGCACTACCTTGAAAAACAATTCCCATTTCTTGTCTAAGAAGTCTCCTTTCTTTTTCTTTCATATCAGTTAATGAGTGTTTATCAAAAAAAATTTTTCCTTTTTCAGGAGTATGAAGACCCAAAAGACACTTTAGTAGAACGGTTTTTCCAGAACCACTTTGACCAATAATTAAATTTGTCTTTCCAAGTTCAAACCTAGCATCAATTCCATTTAAAACTAATGAACCATCAAATGACTTATGTATGTTTTTAACTTTTATCACTTCTAAGCAAGAATTAATTGTGTTATTAAAAAATTTGCTAAAATTATTACTACACTAGTCCAAACAAAAGACACAGTGCTTGCTTTTCCCACTTGGAGAGCTCCACCTTTTAGATAGTATCCATGAAAAGATGGAATAGTAGCTAAAAGAAATGAAAACAACACTGTTTTAATAAACGCATATTGAATATGGAAAGGGATAAAATCAATTTGAACTCCCTCAATAAAAACAGCACTTGAACATAAGCCTCCAGTAACACTAGCAATATATCCACCTAAAATCCCCAAAAACATTGAAAATGTTATTACAAAAGGATAGAGTAATAAAGCTATTATTTTTGGAAAAATAAGATAGTTGTATGTATTTATACCCATAGCTTCTAAGGCATCAATTTGTTCGGTTACTCTCATTGTCCCAATGCTTGATGTTATATAGGACCCTACTTTTCCAGCCATAATTATTGACATAAAAGTAGGAGCAAATTCTAAAATTATTGATTGTCTAGTTGCATATCCAATTAAATTCCTAGGAATTAAGGGGTTTGTGAGATTAAGGGCTGTTTGAATAGCAACAACTCCCCCAACAAAAAATGAAATAACGCTAACAATACCTAAAGATCCAATAATTAAAACTTCAATATCTTTAAAAATTAAAGATTTAAGTACACTCCACTTGGTAAACTTTTCAAATACCTTTATGAGCATTATAAAATAACCTCCAATTTTCTCTATAATTTTCATAGCATGTAAAATTACAAAAAGGAAAAGTTAAAAAAGTTAAAAAAATTAATATTGATAAGAAACAGCATTTATATTCATTCCAGCACCAACACTAGCAAAAAGAATTATGTCTCCTTTATTAATTTCGTGACCTTTATATTTTTCTTTGATTACAAGATCTAGTAGAGTTGGAATAGTTGCTGTTGAACTATTGCCAAATTTTTCAATATTCATAGGTAAAACATTTTCAGGGACTTTTAGATTGTAAAGTTTGTAAAAACGTTTAATAATAGCTTCATCCATCTTTTGATTTGCTTGATGGATAAATATCTTTTTTAAACTTTTAATTTGATGGCCAGAAGCATCAAAACATTTTTTCATTGCATCTGGAACTTTGCTTAATGCAAACTCATATACTTTTCTTCCTTGCATTTTAATATACTTTGTATTGTCAGATTCTAAATTATTTGATTTTCCATAATAAATGTAATCAGCCTCTCCATTATTAGAATATGTCACAGTTTTGTGACTTAAAATACCATCATTTCCATTAGAAGCTTCAATAATAACAGCTCCAGCTCCATCAGCGAAAATCATACCATCTCTATCGTTAGAATCAATAACTCTAGACAAAGTTTCTGAACCAATAACAAGACATCTTCTTGCCATTTTTGCTTTTATAAAAGCTTGAGCTTGAATCATACCTTCAAGCCATCCAGGACAACCAAATAAAATATCATAAGCAACACAATTAGGATTTATTATTCCAAGCTTTGATTTGACTCTTGATGCTAGTGAAGGCATTGCATCAACTTGATTGGACCCATCAGTAACATCACCGATGTTGTGAGCTAAAATTATGTAGTCTATACTTTCACTATCTATTGAAGAGGATAGAATAGCATCTTTAGAAGCTTCAAAAGCTATATCGGAAGATGTTTTGGAGTTTAAAACATATTTTCTTTCCTTAATTCCAGTAATTGATTCGAATTTATGAATTATCTCATCATTTTTTGAAATAATTTGATTTCCATCAACATCTAGGAATGAATTATTTAAAAAACTACTATTTGGTGTTGATCTTAATGGAATATAACTTCCAGTTCCAATTATCTTTGAGTTCATAATAATAGTAATACTATTAATATTTGAGTTTTAATAAAGATTAAAAACTTAATAAACTGTGATGTTCATGTTTTTCAATTTTTTATTTTTATTATAATATGAAAATGTATATCATTGATTATCATACTCTTGATACTCTTCAATAGAAATACAGCTACATATTAAATTACGATCCCCAAAAGCTTCATCAACTCTTCTGACTTTTGGCCAAAATTTATTTTCTTTAACAAAATCTAGTGGGAATGCTGCTTTTTTTCTGCTGTAATTATATGGCCATGAATCACTGGATATCATTTCTAAAGTGTGTGGAGCATTTTTAAGTATTTCAAGTTCCTTTGGGTTTTCACTTTCAATTTCTAATCTAATTGAAATCATTGCTTTGCAAAATCTATCGATTTCTCTTAAATTTTCACTTTCAGTTGGTTCGATCATCATAGTTCCAGAAACAGGAAAAGATACTGTTGGCGCATGGAAGCCATAATCCATAAGTCTTTTAGCTATATCAACAACTTCAATTCCTTTTCTTTTAAAATCTCTACAATCTATAATTAATTCATGAGCTGCTCTACCATTTTCACCTGTATATAATATGCTGTATGCCCCTTCAAGAGATTTTTTAATATAATTAGCATTTAAGATTGCAATTTCAGTAGATTTTTTTAAACCTTTCTCTCCTAACATCTTTATATACGCATAGGAAATGACGCAGGCCAATGCCGAACCCCAAGGAGCTCCAGAAATAGCAGTGATTCCTTTTTCTCCCCCTGTCTTTATAACTGGGTTTGATGGTAAAAATTTAGCTAAATGTTTTGCAACACAAATTGGCCCAACTCCAGGACCACCTCCTCCGTGGGGAATAGCGAAGGTTTTATGTAAATTTAAATGACAAACATCTGCTCCAATAATCTTTGGACTTGTTAAACCCACTTGAGCGTTCATATTAGCTCCATCCATATATACTTGACCACCATAATCGTGAATTAGTTTTGTAATCTTTTGAATATGACTTTCAAAAACACCATGAGTAGATGGATAAGTAATCATTAATGCAGCTAAGTTTTGTTTGTGTAACTCAGACTTTTCTTTAATATCACTCCAATCAATATTTCCTCTTTCATCTGTTTTTATTACAACTACTTTCATTCCTGCCATGACAGCTGAAGCGGGATTAGTTCCATGGGCAGATGCTGGAATTAAACAAATATTTCTATATTTCTCACCTCTTGAAGCATGGTATTCTCTTATTACCATTAAACCAGCATATTCACCTTGTGCGCCAGAGTTGGGCTGAATTGAGGTAGCGTGAAATCCAGTTATTTCATTTAATTGAGTTATTAAAACTTTTAATATTTCATGATACCCTTCAGCTTGATTAATTGGAACAAAAGGATGAATATTATTCCAATTAGGAGAACTTAAAGGAAGCATTTCTGATGCAGCATTAAGTTTCATTGTACATGATCCAAGCGAAATCATCGAATGGTTCAATGCTAAATCTTTACGTTCTAGACTTTTGATATATCTCATCATAGATGTCTCAGAATGATAAGAGTTAAAAACAGAATGGGTCATGAACTTATTATACCTTTTCATTGACTCAGGAATTCTTGTAAAGGAGACTTTACTTTGGATTTGATTATTAGTATTTGAAATTATCGAAAAGGTTTGGAAAATTTTAAATAATTCATTTAAGCTATTTTGATCAGTTGTTTCATTTAAGGAGATAGAAACTGTATTTTCATCAATATAGTTTAAATTAATCTTTTCATTTTCAGCAATTTTTTTAAGTTTTTTTGAATCTATATTTATTTTAAGAGTATCAAAATAAAATTTATTCAATTGTTTTATTCCTATACTTTCTAATTTTTCTTCTAATAATTTTGTGTTTTTATGAATTTTTGATGAAATATGTTTTAAACCTTCAGGTCCATGATAAACTGCATACATCCCTGCCATTACGGCTAAAAGAACTTGAGCGGTGCATATATTTGATGTAGCTCTATCTCTTTTTATATGCTGTTCTCTGGTTTGAAGAGCCATTCTAAGCGCAATGTTTCCATCTAAGTCTTTTGTTTGTCCGATTATTCTTCCTGGTATATTTCGCTTATATATCTCTTTGGCCGCAAAAAAAGCTGCATGTGGCCCTCCATAGCCTAAGGGGATTCCAAAACGTTGACTAGTTCCAACTACAACATCAACATCATATTTTCCTGGACCTTCAAGTAAAACTAAACTTTGAATATCTGCAGCAACAATGCATTTAATATCATTTAGTTTTAATTTTTTTGTTATTTGTGGAAGATCTACTATTTCACCATACTTTCCAGGACATTGAATTAATGCGCCATAAAATTTGTCTGTAAAATTAAATTTTTCAGGATTTCCAATAACTAGTTCTATTCCAAGTGGAATAGCTCTAGTTTTTAAAACAGATAGAGTTTGAGGTAAAACCTGATCATGGACGAAAAACTTATTTGAACCTGATTTTTTAATTTTTGAACTTAAAAAACTATAAAGCATTGTCATTCCTTCAGCTGCAGATGTGCTTTCATCTAATAAAGATGCATTAGCTAAATCCATACCTGTAAGTTCACAGATTACAGTTTGAAAATTAAATAAAGCCTCTAGTCTTCCTTGTGCAATTTCTGCTTGATAAGGAGTATATGCAGTATACCAGCCTGGATTTTCAAGTATATTCCTTTGAATTACAGCTGGTGTAATAGTTGGACTATATCCGAGTCCAATATAAGTTTGAAAAATTTTATTTTTCTCACCAACTTTTTTGATATGACTTAAAAAAGAATTTTCACTTATTCCCTCAGGAAGATTCATTGGGTTTTTTAGTTGGATACTTTTTGGAATAGTTTGATCAATTAATTGATTGATGTCTTTTAGATCAAGTGAATTTAACATCTTTTTTATTTCATTTGGTCTAGGACCAATGTGCCTTAATTCAAAGAGATCAGTATTCATATTTTTTTTTTCAAAAATAGTTCAAAATTTGCTTATTTATCTCAGATGAATAGATGTATTTATTTTTTTTTTCAACCAAAAAAATAAATAAATAATCCTTTCATTATTTTTGAAATATGAAAATAATAAAATCAATTTTTGAGCTCTATTTAATAACTAGTATTCATGTTTCATTTGCAGTTTGGGCCCTCTTTAGAATTTCAGTTTTATATCTCGACTTTGACAATAACCCTTATTTAGACTATCTAGTAGTGACTTCATCTATTGTTGGGTACAACAAAATAAAATATGGATCAGTTTTTTTTAAAAACAGAAAACTGATTTCTAATGAAATTATTTTTACTACTATTTTAGCATTTATTATAGGTTTATGGAGTTTTGCTCATGTTAGTTTATTAACACAATTTATTTTTATAATTACTTTTCTAATTGTAGTTTTTTATACAATTCCTCCAATCCCATTAAAAAATAATTTACGAAATACATATGGAATCAAGATTTTTTTGGTTTCTTTTTCTTGGACTATGATTACTCATTTTTCTTTAATAAATGAAGTAAATTCTAGTCACTATTTTCAATATTTAATTTTGGCTATTCAGCGTTTTATTTTTGTATTTGTAGCAATTATTCCATTTGAAATTAGAGATATTAGAATTGATGAAAGTAGAATCGGAACTTTACCACAAAGGTTTGGAATTTTTAAAAGTAAATTACTAGGAATTTTACTTTTAACGGTAAATATTTTTATTTTGTTTTTAGTAAATAATATGATTTACTTTTATAAATATCTTGAGCTATCTATTTATATATTTTTAGCATATTCCTTGATTTTTTCTGACAAAAAAAAATCATTAAATTTCACAAGGTTTTGGGTTGAAGGAATTCCGATTTTTTGGTATATAAATTTATTTTTTTTTAATCAGCTCTTACACTAAAAAATTTACTGTAATTATTTATCCAATTTATATTTAGTTTTTATTTATATTTTTTGAGCTTTCAATTACATTTTGAGAGAGCTCATTCTTATAGTTTACAATTTTTTCTTGGATCTTGGCTGATTCAACACCAATGATTTGCGCTGCTAAAATTCCTGCATTTTTAGCACCATTTAAAGCTACTGTTGCTACTGGAACTCCACCCGGCATTTGAAGAATTGAAAGGACTGAGTCCCAGCCGTCGATTGAATTTCTTGATTTAATTGGAACACCAATCACAGGGAGTGGACTTAAAGAAGCTATCATTCCTGGTAAATGAGCTGCTCCGCCAGCTCCAGCAATAATAACTTTTAATCCTCTTTTATGAGCATTTTTTCCATATTCCATTAATTTAGATGGAGTACGATGTGCTGATACAATATCAATTTCAGTATTAATATTAAAAGTTTTTAAAATTTCAACTGCCTCATTCATTATTGGCATATCAGATTTGCTTCCCATTATAATTCCAACTTGTTCCATTTTATTTAGATATTACTTCAATTATTGATTTTACTTCTTCAGCTATACTTCTAGCTTTATCCAAAGAATTATTTATAATAGTTATATGTCCCATCTTTCTGTATGGACGAGTTTCTTTTTTACCGTAAATATGAGGAGTAACTCCATCTATTGCAAGAATTTGATCAATATTTTTGTATAATACTGATCCAGAGTGAGATTTTTCACCCACAAGATTTACCATTACTCCGGGAATTTTAATTTCAGTTTTTCCTAGAGGGAGGTTTAAAATGGCTCTTATGTGTTGTTCAAATTGATTAGTAAATGAAGATTCAATTGTAACATGACCAGAATTGTGAGGTCTAGGTGCAGCTTCATTCACAAGAATTTCTCCTGTTTCTGTCAAAAACATTTCAATGGCTAATAATCCAACGTGTTTATATAGTTCTGAAACTTTAATAGCTAAATTTTTTGCTCTAATTTCTATATCATTTGATATTCTAGCTGGACTTATAACGTATTCAACTTGATTTGCAGCAGGATGAAACTCCATTTCAACAGAAGGATATTCCTTTATTTCACCATGTTCTCTGCGAGCAACAATAACAGAAATTTCAGTTTTAAATGGAATAAAATCTTCAATAATGCACATACAATTGGAAAGTTTTTCTAGGTCTTTGTTTTTTCTAATTACAGAAACCCCAAATCCATCATATCCCATCATTGATGATTTCCAAACAAATGGAAATGACAGTTTGCCTTTAGCAACATCATTTTTTAATAATTCTAGATCTGAATATTTTCTGTAATTGGAAGTAGGTATATTATTTTTTTTATAAAAATCTTTTTGACTTGACTTATTTTGTATTGTTTTGATTACTTCTGGTTGAGGATAAACTTTTACTCCTTCTTTTTTTAAATCAAAAAGCGCATCAACATTTACATTTTCAATTTCAATAGTTAAAATATTCACTTTTCTGCCGAAATTTAAAACTGTTTCATAATCCATTAAATTACCTTTAACAAAAACATCACAAGCTAATTTAGCAGGAGCAAACTCGTCAGGATCTAGAACATGGGTTTTTATA
>CEQN01031525.1_pt1 | contig 14628 bp, 16 predicted proteins | sample 427011 | NCBI WGS metagenome assembly CEQN01 (sample SAMEA2621277, study PRJEB7988) | marine metagenome | biome: marine biome (ENVO:00000447); feature: deep chlorophyll maximum layer (ENVO:xxxxxxxx); material: "saline water (ENVO:00002010), including plankton (ENVO:xxxxxxxx)" | depth 120 m
AGGTTTTTTACTATTGGGTGGGAAGATATTCTGATACCAACTTTTCTAGACTCTGTATCTTGTAGCCAGCTAGGCACATTTCTTTTTGCCTTTATGAGCCAAGTTGTGTGTCCGGGCCATGATAGTTTTACTTGATTAGTTAACTTAGTAACATCTACTAAATCATCCAATTGTTCTATAGATGATGCAACCATAAGAAATGGCTTATTCAACGACCTCCGCTTTATCTTAGCTACTTTTTCTACACTAAGCTTGTTCCAAGGGTCGCATCCAATCCCATATACTGCTTCTGTAGGATAGCCAATGACTTCGCCTTTTTTTAGGTATTCAATTGCATCATTTGCATTTGCAATTATCATGTTGTCTTTTTAGCTCGGAACTTACGCCTAAATTTTCTTTTTGGTGCGTTTTTAATTAATTCCTTACAGGTATCCTCGTCTAGATCTTTAGGCTCAACATCTTTAGGTATTTTAGCATTAACTTTGCCATTTGTTATATATGGGCCAAATCTACCGTTTAGGACTTTAATTCCAGACTCTTCAAATATTTTAATATCTCTATTTGCATCAATTTCTAATTTTTCTTTTATTAGCTCAATAGCCTCAGCTTCCTCTATCGCAAAAATATCTTGTCCTCTAACAGACACATTAGTTTTGCCCCATTTCAAATAAGGGCCAAATGGTCCAATATTAATAAATATATCTTCTTGTTTATGTGTTCCTATTTTTTCAGGTAACGCAAAAAGTCTAATTGCATCGTCCATAGTGATTGAGTCAATATTTTTTTTCTGTTCGTATGTTAATGCTGCCCATTTAGGTTTTTCTTCATCTTCTTTTGTGCCCATTTGAATCGTTGGGCCATATTTAGTTAGCCTAACGGTAACAGGGCGACCTGTATCAGGATGAACTCCTAAATCTTTTAGCTCTCTAGTTTCCGAGATATCAACTGTTGTTAACTTATCTTCTAAGTTTTCTCTGAAAGGTTCATAGGTATCTTTGATGCAAACCATAGAGTCTTTTTCTCCATTTGCTATAAGATCAAGATTTTCTTCTAATCTAGCTGTAAACTCAAAATCTACAAGGTCATTGCTGAAGTGCTTGGTTAAAGTATCACAGACAACTTTTGCTAAAGCTGTAGGCTGAAAATTGCTAGCATCTGGGTCAACATAATTACTCTCTAATATTTTAGAAATAATAGTTACATATGTCGATGGTCTCCCTATTCCTAATTCTTCTAGTGCTTGTATCAAACTAGCTTGATTATATCTTGCTGGAGGTTGCGTAAATTTCTGCTCCATATTAATTTCTTTAATTGATAATTCATCACCCTTTTTTAGATCTTGTAAAATTCTCTTATTAAGCTTTTCTTTTTCATCATTCTCAGAAAGATCATATATTTCTTTGAATCCATTGTGTTTGAGAAATGACCCGCTATATTTGAATTGATACTTATCAGCTAATAAAAAATTAATCCCTACTTGTTGATAAGTTGCATCAATCATTTGCGACGCAACAGTCCTTTTCCAGATTAAGTTATATAGCTTATATTCAGCATCCTCTAGATATTTTTTAATTTTATCTGGTGTGTTGCTTATAGAGGTTGGTCTTATAGCCTCATGAGCTTCTTGAGCATTCTTAACTTTTTTTGAATATATTCTTGTCTCTTCAGATTTGTATTTTGGATGTTTTTCACTCAGATATTTATTAATATCATCCAAACAATCCTTTGATAAATTTGTTGAATCTGTTCGCATATATGATATCAAACCAACTGTTTCATCGGCTCCTAAGGTCATGCCTTGATATAATCTTTGGGCAATGCTTGATGTCATCTTAACTGAAAAACCAAGGGTTGAATAAGCTGCCTGCTGGAGAGATGCCGTTGTAAATGGTGGTCTTGGTTTTAATTTCCTATCAGATGTTTTAATATCATCAATTTCAATTTTATTATATTGAACTAAATCTTTCTTGATTGCTGACGCCTCGCTATCATTTTTGATACTTGTTATATTACCTTTTTTTATTTTTTCACCATCTATAGAAACAAGATCTAAATCTATGCAATCTTTATTACTACAGGCTAGAATAGAACCAGTCCAAAATTCTACTGGCTTGAAGTTACTAATTTCTATTTCTTTTTCAACTATTAGCCTAAGAGCTGGGCTTTGAACTCTCCCGCCCCTTGCCAATCTACTTACTTTCTTCCATAAGAATTCTGAAATATCATATCCCATTAAATAGTCCAGAGTTCTTCTAGTTACATATGCATTCCAAAGATCTGTGGAGATTTCCCTTGGATTTTTAAGAGCATTTAAAACAGCATTTTCTGTAATTTCATTAAATGCAACTCTATAGGTATTTTTGCCTTTTAATAACTTCGCTTTATCCAAAATATCATATATATGTTTCGATATTGCCTCGCCTTCTCGATCAGGATCAGTAGCAAAATATACAGTATCAGCATCTTTAGAGTATTTCTTGATTTCATTAATGATTTCTTTTTTATCTTTTGAGACTCTCCATACTGGTTCATAGTTGTTTTCTACATCTATACCTTTTCTTGAGCTAGACATTAAATCTCTAACATGCCCGACAGATGCCAAAACCTTATAGTCTTTACCTAGAAACTTTTCTATCGACTTAACTTTAGTAGGTGACTCAACTATTAGTAAATTTTTCATTTTCTTATCTTACGCTTATAAATATATATTTTTTTACTTTATACTATTAAAATAGATAAGATGACAAGACTTTTTATTATTTTTAGATATGACTTTATTAAATATATTACATTACCCAGACAATAAACTACGTCAAAAGGGCGAGAAAGTTAATACTTTTGACGAAAATCTTAAAAAGATAGCTAATGATATGCTTGAAACCATGTATGCTGCAAAAGGTATAGGATTAGCTGCTGTTCAAGTCAATCTTCCCATAAGGCTAATTGTTATCGATATAAGCGAGACTCGAAATGAGCCTATTATTTTAGTAAATCCAATAATAAATGATAGAAAGGAAAAAATTATTTTTGAAGAGGGATGTTTATCAGTGCCTGGTTTTTATGAAAAAGTTGAAAGATATAATGATATAAATGTTACGTATAATGATATAGATGGTAATACTATCAATAAAAATACTGAAGGTTTACTAGCTGTCTGTATACAGCATGAGATAGATCATTTGGATGGGAAACTTTTTGTTGATTATATATCAAATTTAAAAAGAGATAGAATTGCAAAAAAAATCAAAAAATCACTAGCAAGTGGTTCGGTGCCTACCAGAAAAGATGTACCATACAACATATAATTCTAGGAATATAGATTGAACATTATTTTTTTTGGTAGCCCATCATACTCATCAGATGTTTTAAGTTATTTAGTTAGCAGCAAACACTCAGTTGAAGCTGTTGTCACACAAGATATTAAAGCTAGTAAAAAAAAGAAAGAGGCTAAAACTCCGGTAGGCATATTCGGCGAGCAGTATAATATACAGACTTATTATCCAAATAATTTATCAGATCCTAGTTTTATACAAATACTAAAAAAATTTGAATCAGATATTTTTGTAATATATGCCTATGGTAAAATTCTACCAAAAGAAATTATAGAAATTCCTAAATATGGAGTAATTAATATTCACTGTTCTCTTCTGCCAAAATGGAGAGGTGCTGCACCAATACAAAGAGCATTACTAAATAATGATAAGATTACCGGAATTACTTTTTTTAGAATAGATGAAAAGCTTGATACAGGAAAAATCATATCAAAATATGAGTACGAAATTTCTAATTCTGATGACTCATTATCACTTCAAAAATCATTGACAGCTTTAGCAGTGAAAAACATTGAGGATGTTTTCGAGAAAGTAATGTTAGATTCTAATTTTATCTCTCAAGATGATAGCGCAGCAACATATGCTAGGAAATTATCTAAAGCAGAGTCATTTATCAAATGGGAGGAAGATGCTGAAATAATAATTTCTAAGATTAAAGCTTTTGCAGGTTGGCCTGGAGTTGAGGCAGAAATACATGGCGTAAGGTTTAAAATTATTAAAGCCAAATGTTATAAAGATGTATCATCCCTGAGTAACGGAAAAGTACTAAACTTTAATCATGATCAATTTGAAGTGAAGGCAAAAAATGGGATTATACAGATTGATAAACTACAGTTACCAGGCAAGAATATTATAACATGTAGAGACTTTTACAACTCAAATAGTGTTTTTTCAATGAAAATAAAGAATGATTCTGTTAAATAAATACTTAAAAATGTTTAATTTAGTGTAAAATAAAATCTTGAAAATAACCCATATAAAGAAATGAAAAAAATCATAGTCTTTGGCGGTGGTCAGGTCGGCTCTTCCGTAGCTAAAATACTCTCCGATGATGGTAATGATATAACTTTGGTTGATTACGATAAGGATGTACTTACAGCACTAAAAGAAAAAATCGATATCAAGACGATCCATGGGCTTGCATCCTACCCCTCAGTACAAAAACTTGCAGATGCAGAAAATTCTGACATGGTCATAGCTGTTACAGGTAGTGATGAAGTTAATATGGCTGCGTGTCATATCGCAAAGTCACTATTTAACGTACCCAAGAGAATAGCTAGATTGAGAGCAAATGAATATCTAAGGGACGAAGATAATTTTAACAAATCTTTTTTTTCTATTAGCGAAGTAATTAGTCCTAATATTTTATTAACAGATTATGTTAAGAATATTCTAGATCATCCAGGCGCCTTTCAAGCCTTTCAATTTGCATCTGGATTAGTGCAGGTCGTTGCGGCAACTGTATTGCCGGATGGCCCTTTATCTGGGAAAAAATTATCAGAGTTCAAAAATCATATGCCCAATGTTGATGTTAAGGTTATTGCAATATATAGGAATAATAAAAATATCATACCAGATGGTGATACCTTAATACTCCCTGATGATGATGTTTTTTTTCTTGCAACAGAACAAAATATGCGCTTCATGAGTGAACTCAGAAAAGCAACAGATAAGCCACACAATGTGATGATAGCTGGAGGCGGAAGGGTAGGATCAGCTCTAGCAAAAAAACTAGAAACCATTTATAACCTAAAATTAATTGAAAAAGATAAGCATGTTGCTAGGATTGCATCACAAAATCTTTCATCAACAGTTGTTTTGAATAACGATATAGCCGATGAATCTCTATTAAATAATGAAAACATATCTGAAGTAGATTATTTCTGTGCTGTGACTAACAATGATCAAATGAATATACTTTCTGCTAAGTTAGCCAAGGATATGGGCGCAAAAAAAACAATTGCAATCGTAAATAAATCATCATATCGAAACTTAGTTTCTAAGGAGATTGATATAGTAGTATCTCCAGAAGATGTAACCATTGGGTCATTACTTGCTTCCGTTAGAACTAGTGATATTGTAAATGTTCATCAATTAAGGGCGGGTGAGGCCGAAGTTATGGAAATCATTGTTCATGGAGACTCTAAAACATCCAAATTAGTTGGGAAAAGCATATCAGATCTAAATTTACCGGATAGCATTGTTATAGGCGCGATAGTTAGAGGGGAAGAAGTATTACTTGCAAATGATGATTTAGTGATCGCAACAAATGATCATGTGATAATATTTGTTCTTCAAAAGAAAGATATTTCTAAGATAGAAAAAATGTTCCAAGTTAGCGTAGGATTCTTTTAATAAATGAATGATTCAATAATGCAAAAAATTGTTGGTATTATGCTCTTGTTGTTTAGTCTAACTTTAGTGATACCTATATCAGTTTCATTATTTTATGCAGATGGTAATCATTATACATTTATCTACTCTTTCATGCTAATTGCGACTCTAGGAGCCCTATTATATTTACCAAATAGTTCTGCCAAGAGTGACATAAGGGTCAAAGAAGGTTTCCTAATAGTAGTTCTTTTTTGGTTAGTATTGAGTTTAGTTGGATCTATACCCTTCATGTTAGATAAACAGCTCTCTTTACCATTCATAGATGCTTTTTTTGAGTCTGTGTCTGGCTGGACAACTACAGGGGCAACTGTTATCACTAATCTTGATTCGCTTTCACCATCAATTCTTATTTATCGTCAAGAGTTGCAGTGGTTTGGTGGCATGGGGATCGTAATACTAGCCCTTGCTGTCTTGCCTATGTTAGGAGTTGGTGGTATGCAACTGTACAAAGCAGAGTCAACAGGGCCAATAAAAGACAACAAGATCTCTCCTAGGATTGCAGAAACTGCTCAAAGTCTATGGGCTATATACCTTGGGCTCACCATTACCTGCGCAGTTTTTTATTATCTTGCAGGCATGACACCATTTGATGCAATTGCGCATAGTTTTTCAACAATTGCAATTGGTGGATTTTCTACACACAATTTAAGTATTGGTTATTATGATAGTTCTTTTGTTGAGCTTATATGTATATTCTTCATGTTTGTATCAGCAGTGAATTTTATTCTTCATTATATGTCTTTATCATCAAAATCATTGCTTTGTTATTTAAGGGATTCTGAATTTGTGACTTACTTATCAATTATTTTTAGCCTATTGCTTGTATTTTATTTATTCATTATAGCTACTGATGATTCAAATATTCTATTTCATGATATTTTATTTCAAACAATATCTTTTGTAACAACTTCAGGCTTCACTAATACTTCTTTTGATACTTGGCCACCTTTTTTAATAACAACATTAATATTAGCTAGCTTTATAGGAGCTTGCGCAGGATCTACAGGTGGTGGCCTAAAAGTTATCAGGGTCTTATTATTATTTAAACTATTAAAAAAAGAGTTATTAAAAATATTACATCCAACTGCAGAGGTACCAATTAGAGTTAATAAAACTCCAATTAACGATGATCTCTCTGGCCCTTTATATAACTTTTTTATATTTTATATAATTTCTTATCTATTTTTATCTTTTCTCTTATTATTATCTGGTTTAGATATGACCACATCTTTTTCAACTGTTGCTTCCTGTATTAATAATTTAGGACCTGCTCTTGGAGATGCATTAAATAACTATAGCAGTTTGAATACATTCTCTAAATCCATTTTATCGTTCTCTATGATATTAGGAAGACTAGAAATATTCACTCTATTAATAGTTATGACACCTTATTTCTGGAAATTTTAATTTTAGTTATGGATAATAAGCCTAAACCTTTTTTGTCAAATAAAAACCCACTTGGTGCTGATCAAAAGATTGGAGAGAACTTTTCATTAAATTATTTATTACCACAATATTGGTTTTCCTGGATACTTATCTCTTTTTCATATATTTTGGTCTTCATGCCTAAAAGTTTTAGATTCTTTATTGGATCCTCTTTAGGTACATTTATAAGAATATCTAATCCAAAAAGAAGTAATATAGTAATGACTAATTTATCTTTATGCTTCAAAACTATGTCTTCAGTTGAGCGTAAAAGAATCCATGACCGCTATTTTAAAAACTTAGGAAAAGCAATAATTGATTTGCCATCACTATGGTGGAGATCAGATGATTTTTTACAAAAACGCTGTGATGTTATAAATAGCAGCTATATAGATAACGAGTTATCTAAAGGTCGGGGCGTTATATTGCTAACATCCCATACTGTATCTTTAGATTTTGGAGGCAGGTCTATCTCCAGATATCCAATAATAAGCATGTATAAGCCATTTCGAAATAAACTTTTAAATTGGTTTATAGGAAAATCAAGAAGTAAAAAAACTGATAATGTAATTGTTTATCCAAGGGAAGATTTTTCATTTAAAAAAATTATTAAAGCTTTAAAATCACCTATCGTATTTTACTATATTGCTGATGAAGATCTAGGTGCTAAAAATTCTGAATTTGCAGATTTTTTCGATGAGAAAAAGTCGACACTAGTGTCAATTAGAAAAATTGCTGAGTTATCTAATGCTTCAGTAATACCTTGTATCAATTTTTATTGTCCTATTTCTAAGAAATATTTAACATATGTTGATCAACCTTTAAAATCATTTCCATCTAACGATCCAATAAATGATGCTAATATGATAAATAAATCATTAGAGAAATTAATTTCTCGTGATATCAGTCAATATATGTGGAGTTTACGATTATTTCAAACTAGACCAAAAGGACATAGCTATCCATATTCTAAATAAATAGTATCAAAATTGATTTGATGTCATATCAGGAAATATTCTCTATAATAAACAAATGAAATTATATCCAGATATAGAACCATATGACATACAGTTCTTATCCGTTGATGATGAGCATAAGATTTATATTGAACAATCTGGAAATCCAGATGGAGTCCCTGTTACTTTTTTGCATGGTGGCCCAGGCGCTGGGACAAGCCCAATATATAGAAAATTTTTTGATCCCTCTATTTATAGAATTATCATGTTTGATCAGAGAGGATCTGGAAAATCACTACCATATGCTTCTATTAATAAAAATACATCTAGCTATCTGATAGAAGATATTAAAACTATTTTAGACAGTCTTAATATTAGAAAATCAATACTCTATGGAGGATCATGGGGATCTACTTTAGCTTTATTGTTCAGTGAAAGATATCCATCTTATGTTTATTCTTTAGTACTTAGAGGGATTTTTTTATGTCGTTCAGATGATATTAAATGGTTTTATCAAAAAGGGGCTGATTCAATTTATCCTGATTTTTGGTTGGATTTTATAAACGATATTCCATCTGATGAGAGATCAGACATATTAGCAGCCTTCCACAAGAGGATTCATGGAGAAGATGAGAACTTAAGTAAAGAGTTGTGTAGAAGATGGGCAATTTGGGAAGGTCAGTGTTCAACACTATATCCATCAAAAACTGTTGTTGATCAATTTAATGAATGTTCAGTCTCTCTAGCTAAAATTGAGACCCATTTTTTTCAGAACAATTGTTTTATCGAGGAGAATGAAATTATTAAAAACATCAATAAGATAAAAAATATTAGATGTGAAATTGTCCATGGCAGATATGATATTGTTTGTCCTTTTAAACAAGCGTATGATTTACATTCATCCTATCCAAATTCTAGATTAAATATTATTAATGATGCTGGACATTCTTTATTGGAACCAGGCATATCTGAGAAAATATTGCATATATTTAATGATCATGAAAAACTTATTTCTTAAACTATTTTTATCTTTAACTATAATATTATTTAATTCAAATGTTACGAAATCTGAGAGCTATCCGGATTACACTAGAGAAAAAAATATTCATAATCAGATTACAAGTTATATATTTGACTCGGATATAGTAGAACTAAGTAGTAAGTTGGAAGAAAAGTTTAATTTGTTGGCTACAGACAGTTCTTCAGATATATCAATATTGTTTCTCCATGGTCGCGGCCTTCATCCTAGTGAACCGGATGTTATTGAACCGTTAAGAATTGATTTAATAAATGTAGGTTACAACGTTTTTTCGTTACAGTTACCAGTTCTTGAAAAAGGTAAGAGCTACTATGATTATGTCAAAATATTCAAATTCTCAGATACAAGAATCAAATCTGCTTTAAATTATATTAATTCGAAAAAAAATATTATTATTGCACATAGTTGTGGTGCACATATGCTTTTATCATTTATTGATAATATAGGGATAGACAATATCTCAGGAATTATTCTATTAGGAGCAGGAGCTGTTGACAAAGGCCAGGTAATGAATACTGATATTAATTTATCAAGCTATATGATACCTACTTTGAATGTCTATGCTGAGTATGATCATAATTCTGTAAAACAATTCGCTGATGTTCTTAAGCTTCAATACTCTTCCTCCAAAGGTGAATATTTAAATACTCTTGAGGTTACTGGCGCAGATCATAATTATAAAGATCAGACCAATGTATTAATTGAGTCCGTAAAGAAATGGCTTAAAGCACTATAATATGTTATAGATATCTTATGAAAAATCGTATAGCTAAAATAGAGAGAAATACTAAAGAAACCCAAATAAAAGCAGAGATAAACCTTGATGGCAGTGGAATGTCTAAGTTATCTGCTGGTTTACCATTTTTAGAGCATATGCTTGAACAAGTATCCAGACATGGAATGTTTGATTTAAAAATTAATGCTCAAGGCGATCTTGAGATTGATGCTCATCATACTGTTGAGGATATAGGTATTGTCCTTGGGCAAGCTTTTGATAAAGCTTTGGGCGATAAAACTGGAATTACTAGATTTGGTTCTTGCTATGTACCACTAGATGAATCGTTATCTAGGGTCGTTCTAGATTTTTCTGGTAGACCTGGCGTAGAATATAATGCAACTTATCCTCGATCTAGGGTTGGTGATTTTGATGTTGATCTGTTGCAAGAATTTTTTCATGGTTTCGCAAATCATGCAAAAGCAACTATACACATCGATAATATTCGTGGTTGCAATTCACATCATATAGCAGAAACTATCTTCAAGGCTTTTGGGAAAGCTCTGAAGATGGCGGTATCTATTGACCCTAGACAAGGCGATAAACTTCCCTCTACCAAAGAAATGATCTAATGGCAGAAGTTGTAATTATCGACTATGGGATGGGGAACATACATAGTGTACATAAATCAATCTTGAAAGTTATTGATAAAAACTCAACCGTAAGAGTGTCTAGTTCCCTAAAAGATATAAAAAAATGCTCACATATTGTTTTCCCAGGCCAGGGTGCAGCATCTGAGTGTATGAATAATATTGAGAAACTTTTAGACATAGATGATTTGAAAATTTTAATTAGGCAGAAACCATTTCTGGGAATTTGCATGGGCCTCCAAGTACTAATGTCAAAAAGTGAAGAAAATGATGGAACCAACTGTCTTGGAATCATTGATGGAGCAGTAACAGGGCTAAAAAATAAAATAAATGATTCATTTAAAATCCCACATATGGGATGGAATAAAGTTAATCAAAATCAAAAACATCCTTTATGGGAAAAAATATCAGATGAATCTTTTTTTTATTTTGTGCATAGTTATGTAGTTCAACCAGTTAAAAAAAATGAGATTTTATCTACCACAGAATATGGAATTAATTTCACATCAGCCGTTTCAAAAGATAATTTGGTAGCAGTTCAGTTTCACCCAGAGAAAAGCTCAAAATCAGGTCTACAACTGCTTGATAACTTTGTAAACTGGGATGGTATCATATAATGAGAGTCTTGCCAGCTATTGATATAAAGGATGGCAAATGTGTCAGATTAGCTAAAGGTGATTATTCAAAGGTTACTCATTATTCTGATAACCCATTGGTTGTGGCTGAGTCATGGTTAGATAAAGGAGCAACCAGTATTCATATCGTTGACCTAGATGGAGCTAAAGACGGGGAAACCCCTAATTTTGATATCATACAAAAAATTAGATCCGCATATAAGGATATTTTTATACAAGTTGGAGGTGGTATTAGGAGCAATTCTATTATCAAAAAGTACGTTAATATAGGTATTAATAAAGTGATAATAGGTACAAAAGCACTATCAGATCCATCTTTTTTAAAAACTATTCCATTATATTTTAAAAATAAAATTATTATTGATTTAGCAGTTAAAAATATGAAGTTAGCTGTTCATGGATGGGAATCAGAGTCTGAACATACAATTGAAGACTACCTAAAAATTTTGGAAGACAATGATATAGCTGAAATTGTATATACAGATGTTGATAAAGATGGAATGCTTAATGGGATGAATTTTGATGAGCTAAATAAACTTCTTAAAATTACTAATATACCAATCATTGCCTCAGGTGGAGTAACCTCCATTGAGGATATTAAGAATCTGAGTGAAATCTGCAAACATGGAATATCAGGGGTAATAATTGGAAAAGCTTTATACGAAAATAGAATTAATTTATCCGATGTATTTAATATTATAGGAGATTGAATGTCATTATATAAACGAATCATTCCTTGTTTAGATGTTGATAATGGTAGAGTCGTGAAAGGCACAAACTTTGTTAATATAATTGATGCAGGCGATCCAGTAGAGGTTGCTAAAAGATATGATAATGAAGGTGCTGACGAAATTGCCTTTCTAGATATAACAGCAACTCATCAGAAGAGAAAAACTATAGTTGATATAGTAGAAAAAGTAGCATCAGAAGTTTTTATTCCACTTACTGTTGGAGGAGGAGTATCAACTTATAGAGATGTGTTGACCTTACTTCAGGCGGGAGCTGATAAAGTCGCAATAAATAGTGCTGCTGTTAAGACTCCTGAACTGATTAACAAGGTCACAGATAAAATTGGAAGACAATGTATCGTGGCCGCTATAGATGCTAAAGAGACTTCTAAATTATCTTGGGAGGTATTCACTCATGGTGGTAGAAAATCTACTGGATTAGATGTTGTGAAATGGGCTGATAATTTATATCAGAGAGGCGCGGGAGAGATTTTACTAACTAGTATGGATAAAGATGGCACTAAAAGTGGCTTTGATCTTGAACTATTAAATGTAGTATCAAATAAAGTTTCTATACCCATCATAGCATCTGGTGGCGCTGGTACATTAGAACATCTAAAAGATGCTATCTCAATTGGTAGAGCAGATGCGGTATTAGCAGCAAGTATCTTCCACTACTCAATCCACTCAATTCAAAATGTAAAAGATTATCTTAAAAACAATGGAGTTTTAGTACGAGATTGAGTATTTATGTTACTCTATATTCATGAAGAATAATAAGACAAATATACTAGAACAGTTAGACATTGTGTTAAAAGAAAGGAAGAAAGAAGATCCAAGTAAGTCTTATGTTTCTAGTCTTTATAGCAAGGGCAATGAGGCTATTAATAATAAAATCATTGAAGAATGTAATGAGTATATAGAATCAACGGTAAATAATGACCGAAAACATATGATTCATGAAGCTACAGATTTATGGTTTCACACATTAGTATCTTTGTCTTTGAATGATATATCATCCAGTGATATCCTAAAAGAACTTGAAAGGCGATTTGGCTTATCTGGGATAGATGAGAAAAGATTAAGAAAAAAATGAGGTATTAATATGCTAAGCGGTATATCACCATGGTCAATATTACTTATATTAATCATTGTAGTTGTTTTATTTGGAACAAAAAAACTTAGAAATGTTGGAGCTGATTTAGGTTCAGCAATTAAAAGTTTTAAAAAATCTTCTAAAGAAGACGATACATCAAATAAGACTGTTGTAAATAAAAATTCGACTAAAGAAGAAAATAAATAACAACTAATGTTTGATATAGGTTTCTGGGAACTCTTTTTAATTTTCTTGCTGCTACTTTTTGTAGTTGGTCCTGAAAGATTGCCTGCTATTGCAGGATACCTCGGAAAATGGTTTGGCAAATTTCAAAGATATTTTTTTGAACTAAAGGATTCTATTAAACAAGAAGCTGAGGAACCTACAAAACAAATTAATAAAATTTTAGATGATCAAAAATCATCTTTGGATTTCCTTCAAAAAGAAATAGATGATAAAAAAAAGGATGATGAAAAATAATGGATCCTAAAGAGGAAATTGTTGGAGGATACAAATCTCTTGTTCCCCATTTTAAAGAACTTAAATCAAGAATATCTAAATCATTATTATGTGTCCTTATATTTTTCCTAATTTTATTCCCCTTTTCTGACGTTATTTATAATCAACTTGCTGAACCATTAATCTCAAGATTACCTTCAGGAAGTAGTATGATTGCAATTGATGTTGCATCTCCTTTTTTTATTCCATTCAAGTTAGTAATGATTCTTTCGATTTTTATATCAATTCCTTATCTCCTTTATCACCTATGGATGTTTACTGCCCCAGGTCTATATGAAAAAGAAAAAAAATTAGTTTTACCTATATTAGTCTCTAGTAGTTTACTTTTTTATCTTGGAGCAGCATTTGCTTACTTTGTTGTTTTCCCCTTAATCTTTGCTTTTTTTATTAGTATTGCTCCAGAAGGAATTTCTGTAATGACAGATATAAGTAGGTACTTAGACTTTGTGATCACTCTTTTTTTTGCATTTGGATTTGCATTTGAAGTTCCAGTTATTACTGTCATACTTGTTCTAACAAATGTCAGTACACCAAAAAGTTTGTCTACAAAAAGACCTTATGTTATTGTTGGAGCATTTATAATTGGTATGTTGCTAACTCCACCTGATGTAATATCTCAGACTTTATTAGCTATACCTATATGGCTACTTTTTGAATTAGGGATATTATTTTCAAAATTTATAATAAAAGACAGATATAATAAAACAGATATCATGCATGATGCTATAGACGCAAAAGATAAAAAAGAGGATAAAAATTAGTATGGATAGACAGATATGGTTTGTACGGCATGCTCAATCAGAATATAACAAAAAAAAATTATTTACTGGATGGCATGACCCTGAACTAACCCAACATGGAATACACATAGCACATGAATTAAAAGAAGAGTTGTATGGGATTAAGTTTAATCAAGTCTATTCGTCTCCTTTAAAAAGAGCTTTAAGTACAGCTAAAATTCTTATTGATGATCAAGAAATTATTGTTGATGATAGATTAAAAGAGAGAAGTTATGGTGACTGGTCTGCTAAAAATAAAGAAGAAGTTAAATTATCAGAAGGTGAGGATAGATACTATGAGGCTCGAAGAGGTTGGGAGACTAGTCCTCCGAATGGAGAAAGTCTCAAAGATGTAAGTTT
>CEQN01027618.1_pt1 | contig 14611 bp, 18 predicted proteins | sample 427011 | NCBI WGS metagenome assembly CEQN01 (sample SAMEA2621277, study PRJEB7988) | marine metagenome | biome: marine biome (ENVO:00000447); feature: deep chlorophyll maximum layer (ENVO:xxxxxxxx); material: "saline water (ENVO:00002010), including plankton (ENVO:xxxxxxxx)" | depth 120 m
ACAAATATGGCGTGAATTTTATATAAGAGAAGTAGACCAAGTAAACGTAGTAAATGATAATGTATATCAATATAATAAATTTGGTTCAACAACAGAATGGTGTAAAAATAAGAATTTAAATTATAATAAATTACAGGAGTGTAAAGTTAAATATCAAGAATTAGAAAAAAATTTATTAAAATTAATAGCGGACGAAAAAGTAATTAAAAAGAAGCAATTAATAGATGATGGTATAATAGATTATAAAACAGAGTTAAGTGATAGAGATGTGTGGTTTTTATATGAGAAGAAGCCAAGATTATATGTACAAAAGGAACACAATATATTAGCAGCATTATATGAAGGCTGGTTTTTAAATACAATTGTAAAAATACCAAATGGTGCATATAGAACGATTTTTCCAGAGATGAACAAAGGTGTTAGTATTAATAAAATGAGTATATTAGCGGGTAAACCGAATATAGCAAAATTCTGTATTTACTTAAAATATCAACGTATGGGAACTGAAGAATATTTTCTAATAACAGAAATACCAAAAGAAATCATAGAGGATATAATAACAAGAGATAAAAAAAAGAATAATATATTAGCAAAAATTAATATAATATAAAAAGTAATATAATAATATAAAAAGTTATTTTACTTTAATAAATAAAGTAGAAGATGTTTTAGTTTTTCGGCTGGTATTAAGTAATTCCATAAAGTCGCTAAATGTTTCTTCACCATAAAATTCAATGATACATTTAAATATGAGGTCTTTAGTGATAGGTTCTAATCTTTCATTTTCTCTTTTACGAATATTGCCTTTATTAGATACATTAATATCTTTAATATTAATTTTTTTTAGAAAGGGTATAAAACGTTGACTTACATATTTTTTTTCATTTTTTAATAATTTAATATCTTTATCTTGAGCTTTAATAATTGAAGATAAATTGACTAAATATTCAGAAATTCCTTTAATAACACTTTGATTTTCGTGATAATCTTTTTTTAAGTAATCTCGATTTATTTTACCGTCAATAATTAAAGAAGATGAAGGTATATGAATAGTGTTAGTTGACTCACAATTGGTAGTATCTGATTCATTTTCAGGGGAGAGGTCTTCAGTAGTAGAAGCATCACTATCATATTGTTCTATCTGGTCAAGATTAGACATAATGTTGTATATATATAATATAAAAATTAATTATAAATGCGTTATTATATAATAATAATAATAATAATAAAATTAATTTAAAGATGAAAAATAATGTAATAGTGCATTTTAATAAATGTATGTTTGAGAATTTAGTATTTAGTAAAATAAAGGATAATAAGATAAATATAAGATATAAGAGTAATAAAAAAAATAATAATTTATTTATTCAAACGCCAATATTAAAGATTGATAGTAAATCAATATTAAACAATAAGTTAAATGTATATTTATCAAATACAGATTTCTGTAATTTTTATAAGAGTATAGAGTTATATATTTTAAATTATATTGCAACGAATAGTAAAAAATTTTTAGGGGAATATATAGATTTGGATATATTAGAAGATTATTTTAAAACGAATTTATTACATTCTAATACAAATAATGTAAAATTAAAATTCAATTTGAATTATATTAATAATATATTAAGTACTTTAATATATGATATAAAAAAAAGAGAAATAGATTTGGACGAGTGTAGTGAAATATTAAAAAATAATAGAAGTAGTAATATTGTATTATTATTTACAATAGATAATGTATTATTTGTAGATAATATATTTAAATTGGAATTAATAGTACATCAGATAAAATTTATTGATGAAATAGTGGAACAAAATAATATGTTATTAAAGTATAATTTTTTAGATTCTGATTCATATGATAATAATATGGAATATGATGATGATCCGATTGATTATATAGATATAGAGGAATTAGAAAAGAAAGAATTAATAAAGGAGATTAATAAAGAAAAAGAAATTGAAAGATTAAAATTAGTGGAAAAGAAATATAATTCTAAAAAAAGTAAAAATAAAAATAAAAAAAATGAAAATAAAGACAAAGTAAAGAAAGATTTAGAAATAAAGAAGAATATAATAGATGAATTTAATATGAGTAATATTAATAATGAAACAATTGATGATTATATTAGAAATATAAAAAAAAATATATTATGAGTATAATATACAAAAAAAATAATAAAAAAAATATATATATAATATATATAATGGATCAAGGATTAAGATTAATAATACTTATAATTGGAGTAGTTATATTATTTATGATTTTATCAAGAAATAAAGGTGTTGTAAAACACATTCAAGGACAAACAGATAATATTTATACAATGAGAGGAGGTAATGCTCCAGTAAATACAACCGAAGTTCCGGTTACAGCTGCACCAGTAGTTGTATCACCTGCGCCAGTTACACAAGCTCCAGTAACTCAAGTTGCCGTAACTAAAGCACCAGAAACTAAAGCGCCAGAAACTAAAGCGCCAGTAACTCAAGCACCAGCAACTAAAGCACCAGTAACTCAAGCACCAAGTATTAGTGGATTTTCAACTAATAGTTATGCATCAGTAAATGTTAATGAAACTGCAAAGACAGCCGCAGATAGTATGGCGCATGTACAAAATAGTCAAAATGTAGAATTAAACGCTGCAGATTTATTACCAAAGGATGTTGGAAATTTATTAGTAGCACCTCGTAATCTTGGAATTAATACAGTAGGAAACAGTTTAAGAAACGCAAACTTACAAATAAGATCAGAACCACCAAATCCTCGTCAACAAGTTAGCCCATGGTTACAGGCAACAATTGACCCAGATTTAACTAGAAGACAATTAGATTGTAATTAAATAATAATAGAATATAATTATATACATAAACATTTAAAATAATAATTCTTTTTTTTATATATGGCTAAAGAAATATCATTATCGCAATATTTAAAAGAATATGTAGAATTAAATAGTAAGATAGAAGAATATAATAATAAAATAAAACTGTTAAGAGATGAGAAAAATAAAAAAGAGGCGAGATTGATAAAATTATTTAAGGAGAATAAAAAAAATGAAATAAAATTTAATAATAATATTTTTACATATAAGAAAACGGAAACAACAATTGGAATATCGCAAAAATTAATTAAGCAAAAGTTAGACAATTATTATAAAGATGATAATAAAAGTACAGAGATTTTTGATATAATATGTAAAAATAGGGAGAAAGTTATTAATGAGAAAATAATAATAGGTGAAATGTGATTTTAATTAATTTAAACAGATACAGGAGTTAAATTTAAAAGGTTAACTACTCCAACAACGACACCGGTACTTAAACTAATACCGATAACATTTAATAGGAGATTATCCATGCAATAAACATTAAATACTTGTGTAACAACACAAGTAACTAATAACATTAAGTTACACATAATTGCAAATGCAGTAGTGTTATCCATAGCATTATTTAATTCAGGTAATAAGAATTTATTCGCCATAATAAATAAAGTGGCGTTAACTAATCCATAAACAAAAACACTTTTTAACATATTTGTTAAAGAACGGGGAGAGACATTTACTGATAGATCAAGCGGCATTATATATATATATAATAAAATATAAAAAAAATAAATTAAAATTAATTAATCTAATATATATATTTTTTTTTATAAGTGATTTTTTGTAATAAATAAATTTTTATTTTATAAATAATTATTTAACTAAGTATTAATAATATTATATGTATCATAAATTGCTTTATAGCGTGGTTTATCTAAAATATTGACTTTTAATTTATCAATTGAAGAAGATGATAAAGTAATATTATCTAAGAAGAAATCTTTAAGAATAGAAGCACCACTAAATCCAGATAACATAGTTACGCCAGTTTGACTAGGTTCTGTAATATGATTATTAGTATTACCTCTAAAATTCCAAAAGATAATTTCAGGCATTTTATAACCGGCAGTGTTAAAAGATTCTTTAATTTTATCATATCCGGAAGAGAATGAAGTAAAGGAAGGAGTATTACGATTATAATAATCTGCTCTATCAGCTGCATCAAATTGCATATCAGTTAAAATAACAAGTCTTTCAAACATAGCTGATTGTGGAAGTTTAGCAGCAACTGCAGCAGATAAAATTAAATTAAATGCTTTACTAATATTAGTAGAGCCGCCCCATGGAGCTGATTTTAATGTAGTTACTTTAGAATATAAATCAGTACATTTAGAGAAATTAACCCAATGAGGTTCAGACTCAAATGTTAATGCACAATTACCATTAAGTTCTAGTAGTTCAATAAGTAATAATGTAATTGCAATTGCCGCATTCATAGGAAGACCATCCATAGAACCAGAAACATCACACATTGCTAATGTTTTAGGCATCTTAGGAGTACCATCCTCATTAAAGAAGTCTTTTTTTAAGTTAGAAATATATTTATTCCATAAAGCAGTCATATTATTAATATCATCTTCAGAAGGATATGGCTGTAAAAGAACACTAATAATTTCATGAGGTTGTAAATCTTTTGTATTAAACGCACAGGTATTTGGATTTACAAAAGCATTATGTTGTTCTTCTAAGAATTTTTCACGACATGCGAGACGGTCTTCTAAATTACCACGTAAGCTACCGCTTTTATTAGTATATAAGAATGCTTTCATATATTGTTTAAGAGCTTTTGATGGAACATTTTTAGGAGAAATTCCTGCCCAATTATTAGAACATTGTAGTAATTCAACTGTATTAATTTTTTTATTTAAATTAGAGATAGTTTTTCGATATAATTTAATACGATGACTAGGAGTATCAATATCGCCAAACATTTCATTAGAGATTAATTCAACTAAATTAGTTTGGTTATCTACATATTTATTTTCTCTAGGAGCCCATTTTGCAGCTAAACTGGGCATATTAGTTTTTTTATCAAATAATAATTGGAAGGAATACATTTTAACAATACGGTCATGTAATTGAGTATAGATATCACTATTTTCAGTAGTATGTTCATCATTAATAGAATATTCCATAAGTTTATTTAAATCTTTCCAAGAGCCATATGGTACTCCAACAGTAACTTCTAATGTAGTTTCATCATATACTAGTAGGTCTAACATATGTAACATAAGTTCTGGAAATTTTTTATACATCCATAAATAACCCCAATAAAATAAATCACGCTCACCTTTACCTTCTTGAATATCTCTAAAATAAAATAGTAGTGTAATTAAATAGCAGATATTTTTATCATATTCTTCATCATTACAATTACCTAACATAGTATATAATTTATCTAAATGAGATTCAAAATCAGTACGAGATATGCCTCCAGAGCTATTTTTAGAACCTGGTCGATTACCGATTGCTTTAGTATTAAAAATAACACATTGGTCTAAAAATGAGCTAAAGTAATAATCATGATAAGCTTCATGTCCATTTTCAGTTAATGTTGTTGTTTTTAACATATCAACTGCCTTTGAAAGTAGGTCCATAGTATATTTATAATAGGTATAAATAATTTTAAATATGTTTTATATATAATCTAATAAAAAATAATTTAAACGTGTATTTTTGTATATAAAAAAGTTTTGATATTATAAATAATAATGTATAATAATATATCGTTATTTAAACAATTGATGGATACTATACATACAAAAAAGAAAGCTCCTGCGTGGGCTGATGTAGATGACGAGGAAAGACAGTATTATAAAATAAAAAAAAATTTGGAGAAGTATTTATATAACAGGGATTATTATAATGCATTAAATATTATATTAAATGAGGTAGATTTACAGCATACAATAGAAGTATTTGAGAGATTTAATAATAAAACTATTATGGATAATATAGTTCCAATTATGATTTATTTTAAAAAATATATGATAGAATTGTATGATAATATATTAGCATTAATTGATGAAAATATATATGATGTATTGATAATAAAAATAGAGGAATATGATAAAAATATTGATGATATAATTGATATTGAGATTGAAGATGAGGAAACGGAGGAAGAAAAGGAGAGGAAAAATAAAAAACAATATGTAGTAAAAGATATATTTAGAAAGAAGAAAGGAATATTAAAAAAGAAAGATACATAAATATATGTATAAATAGGGTGGTGTAAGGAGTATAATAGTATAAATATAAATATTATTAAATATTATAAATGTTAAATATATTAAATATATTAGAAGATAAATATATACCGTTAATAATATTATGTATATACATATTATTTAGTATAGGAAGTTGGTATTTTTATTATAATAAAGATAAAATAATATTTGAAGATGGGTATATAAATACAAAAGTTTTATATTTTCCGACTATATCAGTAACAGGTATAGAGCAGCCAGAGAAGAGAATATATAATATTAGTTGGTGTTTAATAGGGGTATTAGGGATAATATTAGTATATAAATTATATGATAATCCAATTATAACAGATTTATTAGGGGGTGGTGGGATAATAGATTTAATATTAAAGGGTTTATATTGTGGTGCATATATAGCATTAATATGTATAATAATTCAAGGGATAGTAACATTAGATATAAATATAGATGTTCATGAAATAACAGCGTATGTTGGTTTATTTTATTTAATAATTGCGAGTACAATACTAACATATTTATTTTATAAAAAAAATAATATAGATGAGTTATCATTAAAATTAAAAGTAATATGTATTATATGTATTTGGTTATCATGGATAATATATACACCCTTAATATATTTTAGTAAATTAACAGTAGATAATTGGTGGGGTATAACGCAACGTTCAGTAGTAACGTGGTTAATAGCGTATATTGCAACATTTTATTATGATTTATAGTATTATTTAAATATTTTACCTTTAACAGTATTAGTTAATTTATACATATTAATATAATTTTTTTTATAAAATTTTAAATTTTTAACAGTAATTGTTTTATTAGTTTTATTATATATAATATTTTTAGGGTTATTTTTGATTAGATTATATAAATTAATACAATCATCATTATTTAATTCATTTTTATCTTGTTCAATTAAGATAAATTCATTAATAATTTTAGATTGTTCTTCAGGGAGTAATTGTTTCCATGAAGGTAATTTTAAGGAGGGTTTATCAATATCAGGGTCATCAATAGAGTATTTTTGTTCTCTAGCGCTAACATTAAAGTTAGCTTCTTTATTATTTCTTACTTTATACATTTCATGTAATAGAGACAAACTTTTAATAGTATTATAACATTTATCTTTTTCAATATCAGTATTATCATCTAATTTTTGTTTATTATCAATATATCTGGTGTAGTCTAATTGGTCATTATTGATTGATTTATTATAATCATCAATAGTATGTAACATATTATTAATTGTAATGTTATAATCAAAACTAGAATTCATACTATTATATATAATATGTATAATATAATATCTATATCAATTTTATAATATATAACTAAATTTATTTAGTTCAGAAATTAAAATTGATTACATAATTTGATAATTAGAAGAGAACACATCCATGTCTGAGTCTGAGAACGAAACAAATAAGTTGGAGGGTGAGGAGGTCATTGAAGTTGCGGTGACATCTGAGAAAGGACCAGATGAGTTGACGGATGGGGAGGTCATTGAAATTGCGATGGAGGTTAACAATGACTTATCTAATTTCCATGCTAATCTGGAAAAATATGAGTTGGATGACATGTTCATAAGTAATCACCTAAGGATGGCGTATTTGCTTGGGGTGGTCGATAGCCGTCCTGCTATAAATTCCTATAACCAGAACTCCCTGGTTATCATGAGGAATATATACGGGGACAAAAGAAAAATACTAGCAGAACAAGTAATTGAAACTGAAAAGCAAATTGCAGAAGCTAAAAAGCATCTGGACTACTTGACTAAATATCATGCAAAGATTAATAACATGTGCGAGTATCTAAGCTAAAAATAGAGCTTAGACTGCAGTCCACATAGATATGGATAATTTTAAAGAGGGATAAAATCCTTGAGAAGTAAGCTGTCAGATGACGGCTATATGGATAAGGTTAAATAACCACTTACCATATGAAGTAATAGCATTATTATATAATTCGCGTAGAAAAAAGACATAAATTATATATTTTTTTTTAATTAAATTAAAATTGAATATATATAGAATATATTATAATACGAGTCATATTATATACATATAATTATGGGTTGTCCGCTATCTGTAATGAATGAGCCTAAAATGCCTGAAATTGTTGAACAAATTATAGATATACAAAATTGTATAATTAATGCTTATTATACAGAGGAACAAAATTATTCAATTGAAGAAAGATATGAAAGAATAAGTATTGAATATGATAAATTAATACAATTTATGAAGGATAATACTAAATATTTTAAAGATGCAGAAGTATACTATATAAAAAGAGGAAAGAATGATAAGGAACTAAATAAGGTACAAGAACAGATGATAGATATAATTGAAACTACTATTAATAATGATGAAGATTGTAGAAATATACAGTATGAAATAGTAACAGCAAGTAGTTTTTCTGCAAAAACAAATCTAATTGATGAGTCGGATATTGATTTAGTAATTTTGATAAAAGATATAGATAATAATAAAATTGCATATATAGGAGAAGTATTAAAGGAGTGTAATTTTGAATTTGTTGAGAAACGAAATAAGGATAATGAGTTAAAGAGACAAGCAGTATTTAATACATTTAAGTATATAAATAATGATAAGAATGTTATAGAAATAGAAAGTAAAGTAATGAATTATTATGGTTTTCAAGACCCGGCATTAAAAATGCATAAGTATATAGATAATAAAATGGGTATAGAAGAAAAAATAGTTATTACATATTTAAAAAAAATATTGAAAGAAAATAATTTATTAGAAGATTATGAGAATTTAAAAATGTTATATTATATAAGTGCAGGACATAAAGGAGGTGCAACTAAATTATTATATAAATTAAGATAAAATAGTATATACATATAAAAAAAATAATAATTTATGATAATGATTTACATTTAGTAACACCAAATATAAATGTGAAAAAACTCCAATTTTTTTTATAAGAATTATACTGTTTATATAAATATAAATTAAATCCTATAAGAATTATAATAGCCATAGCGATATATATGTAGTTACTAATAGATTTTAATAAATCTTGATGAGATATATAATATTTACTACAACTAATAATAAAATAATTAATTGCAAATAATATAAATACAAGAATAGTTAAATTTAATTCCATTTTAGTAAATAGAATAAATATAATATATATAATTAAAGCAATTAGTAAATTAATAAATGGGGTTACTTCATGATTAGAATCAATAAAATCAATTGCAAAGAATAAAATAGCAATATTAATAATATGTTTAGATAACATATTATTAGTTAAAAAATGTTGTGTTGGGCAACTTAATGTTTCTGCAGTAAAATTGCCGGAAATTGCAAGTAGTAATAAAAATATACCTTTAAGGCCACTATTTAAATATACTTCTAAATCAACCATAGTGATGTATATATATATACAAATATTAAAAAAATAGTATAATTATAATTGTATAAATATTAAAAAATCTTCATTATCTGGATAAATTAATTCAAAATAGTTGCTAAAATTGAATAGTTTTAGTTTATATGGTGATGTAGTAGTAATTGAAGTACATTTATATAAGGGAGTTAATTTTAGATTCCATAAATAACGAGACCATAATATACGAATAAATTTATTTTTAATTTTTTTTTGTAAGTCTGCAACATCAGTAATATTAGTAACAACTTCATAACCTTTTAATTCATTTAATGCGGATACTTTATTAATTTTATTATTTTCATTTATATTATTATCTTGTAAAGTATAGTCAATATATTTATTATAAAATTCATTTACGATTTGTTTTATTATATTATATTTATGTGTAATTATTTCAGGGTCTAAATTAAGTTTTTTTGGAATTACGATATCTTCTACTTTTGTTTTCTTTTTTTTTGTTGGTTTTTTAATTTGTTTAGTTGTTTGAGTAATAATTTCAATAGAATCATCTGAAATATTTATTGTTTTAGCATCATTATCACCCATAGAGTATTATATATATTATAATATATAGCGCTATTTTTATATTATACGCAATAAATATATATTGCGCAGTATATAATTAATTTTAGAATGAGTAAAAATATATGTATAGAATAATATGATTAATTATTTATTATAATCTTAGTAGTAAATTTTTAATATAAAGTTAATTTACTATATTAAATAAAAATGTTATTTATATCACCGCCATTTGGTAATTATATTAATTTACCGTATACAAAATCTATAAAAGGTTCATTTACATTAGAAAAAAGAGATGGTTTATTGTTACAAATAATGAAAACATTAAGATATTCATTTGAATATGGTGGTTGGAAAAATAAAATTGGGTTACGTAATAAAGGTATTGATTGGGCAATAAATAAATATCACAATAAATATTTAGGTTATAAACCTATTATTAGTATTGCTATTTTAGATGAATCTGAGATAGATAAATTCTTAAAAAAAATTCCTGATAATATGGACTTAGAAATTAATATTAGTTGTCCAAATATTGAACATTCATTAGTATGTGATAATATTTATAAGTTCTTGAATCCTAAAAGAGAGTGGTGTGCTATTAAATTATCACCTACTACTGATATGAAACTAATTGATAAATATTATAAGCAAGGATTTAGAAAATTTCATTGTTCAAATACATTTCCAACTCCAAATGGTGGTATTAGTGGTTCTTATTTAATTCCGTATACTACGAATCTTATTAAATCAATTAAAAAGAAATATCCTGATTTAGATATAATTGCGGGTGGTGGAATTAGCAATATAAGTATTATGGAAAATTATAAAAAAATAGGTGCGAATCATTTCTCAGTTTCGACTATATTATTTAATCCATTTAAATTTAGTATGTTATATTTGAATTGGATACAAAAAAAATAAAAAATATTTTATAAAATTGATTTATATTTAAATAAATAAAGATATATTCCGAATAAATCATCACGCAAATCTGAGTTATGAAACAAAAATCTAAACTAAAAAAAAACAGTTCGAATTTGGAATTAGAAAGTAAATTTGAAATTAATTATAATTCGGGAACTTATAGTTTAGGAAATCCAAATACTAAATTAGTATTTAAGAAAATAGGTAATAAATATAAAACTGAATCATTAACAAAAACAAACCTAATAACATTAACTTATAAAGATATATGTATTAACACAAATAATATTTTTCATATTTATGTTATTCTGCAATATATATATGATAAAAAAACACTTATTAAATTATATAAATATATATATTATAAATGGAATTATCGTAAATTTAATATACAAATAACTTCTGATCAAGAATTACCAATTTGGGCTAAGATCTTGAATCAAGAATTTAGTACAATTATTAAACCTGAAAAAATAATAATATTATCAATAATTTTAAGTATTTGTGTCTTAATCTTATTGAGTTGATTTGAATAGTGTTTCATTGTATATATATTAAATACGTTATATTATTAATTATTTATTGTAATATATTAGTAGTTTTTTTTATACATTTAAACAATTAAAACAGCGTCTGTATAATATTAAGGGAAATTAACATAAATTGTTAATTTAAGTTAATTTAAAAAAAAATTATTTAAAATATATATATTAACAATATATAACGAGAATGGTTAAATATAGTTGCGAACGATGTGGAAAAGGATTTTCTCAAAAATCTCACTACGATTCTCATAATAAACGTAAAACACCTTGTGAAAATAATGCTGATAAAATTAAGGTACTTATAGATAAGGTGGTTGAAGAAAAATTAAAAGAATTAAATAAAAAATTGATTATTGAAAATAATAAAGTAAATATTAATACAGACATAATGCAACTACTAGAAAACCAAATTAATCAAGTTAAATATATTGATCTATTTTGTGGAATGGGGTCATTTCATTATTCATTTCAAAAGTTAGGATTTAAATGTGTTATGGCTTGTGATATTTATAAACCAGCAAAAGAAAATTATAAAAAAAATTACAATATAGATGTTTTAGGTGATATATGTGATATTGACCCATCTATTATTGAATCATATGATATACTATGTGCTGGATTTCCTTGTCAGCCATTTTCACAAGCAGGGCATCATAAAGGATTTAAGGATAGTAGAGGAACTATGTTCTCACAAGTAATGAGATTTGTAAAAATAAATATACCAAAAGTTGTGATATTAGAAAATGTTCAAGCTCTTTTGAATCATAATAAAGGTAAAAGTTTTGCTAAAATTAAAGAAGATTTAGAAAAAGAAGGATATAATATTATTTATAAGGTTCTAAAATGTAATGATTATGGAATTCCACAAATGAGAAAAAGATTATTTATAATTGGGTTTAAAAATATTGAAGTTAATAATTTAGATAATTTCTTTGAACTTAGTGAGTATAAAAAAAATACTACACTTACTGATTATCTTGGACAAAACTTTAAAAAAGATGTTGCTTATACACTAAGATGTGGTGGAAAACATTCAGCAATTAATGATAGACATAATTGGGATGGTTATTGGGTAGATGATAAAGAATATAGGTTGACGATTGATGATGGATTAAAATTACAGGGGTTTAATAATTATGATTTTGTAGGAAATAAAAATGAAAAATGGAAGATGCTTGGTAATACTATACCAACTATATTTACTGAAATTATTGGAAAACAGATAATTAAACACACTTCATTTAATTCTAATGTGTAAACTTCCTTTATATTTAATTGATTTATTAGGCTGAATGGCATCAAATATCCATGGTTTACAATATTCATTCATTAATTTTGGCATACCTTTATCTCTCAATGATATAATTAGTTTATCGTAAATAGATTTAATATATAATTTTTTATGTTGTATAGTATCGTATTTATTAAAAATAATTTTGTCATTTTGATAAGTTATTATAGCATTTGATTTACACTTGCTATATCCTTTACCAGAACCATCAAATACAAAGTATAATAAAACTTCATTAAATTTTTCTAATAAAATGTTATCTTTTAAACACATTAACTTACTAATAGGTATATCTTCACCGATTTCATTGTTTTTCCTTTTATCTATATATTCTTTAATTATTTTATCTAAGTAAGGTAAATAACTATTAAATAGACCGCCTTCCTGGAATATTTTTGCACTTCTAGGGGTATGATTTAATATAGATGGATTTGCTCCAGTGTTACTTTTTATGGATATATTATATACATTTTTTGTTTTTTTCATTTTTATTTTACAATCAGCTTTGTAACCACATGGTGCCTTTGATAATTTATTTATATCTACTATTTCATTATCAGTATCTATATTAAGAATGCTTATACCTTCTAATGCTTCGTTTCCAAATATCTCTATTAATTTATCAAATTTATTCATTTCATTAATATAATATAGTTCTACTAGTACTAAAATCTCCGATTGCTCGCCTTTATTTTTATTAGTTGTAACTATATTTAGTTTAGCTGATAAATATTTATTTGTTTTTTCTAAAATATCATTTTTTTTCTTTACCTGTATCGTTATATAGATTTGTTTAAAATAACTAAGTAAGGATATATCAGATATGTTCTTAAATATATTTAGGAAGAATAAACATTTTCGGAATAATCCTAACCATTGTATAGATAGGTGCTTGCGGGACTTATTAAATTGTATATCTTCTTCATCTTGTGTCATTTTAATAATATATTATAAATTAACTAATTATATAATAATCAATTTTAAAAAAATGTTAATAATTGGTGTTCTGTATTTACAAAGTGATGTGTATCATCGGTATGTCTTCCACGTAAATTAGAAAATCCAGAAGATTGAACGGATACAAAGGGTATAATACAATAAATATTTAATAACTCTTTTTCTGCTAATTTGCCAATTGAGCGGTCAAATGCTCCTTTTTCCCACCCCTTAATTAGCTCGATTTTATCATTTAATTTATATAAACCACAATGTAAGCCAGAAAAATCACTAACTTTAATAACATTTTGCGAAATGCGTGTAACTGGTTTAGCATAATGAACACCACCTAAAATTAAATCCCAGTCATCAGGGATTTCTTTAAGTGCTTTTTCCCAACGAATTCTAGAATCTTCATAAAATATAGCATCATCTTGTAAAACTAGTATTTCATTTAAATTTAAAGATTTCCCTAATTCAATTGCTTTAATATGAGCTAAATAACAACCTTGCTTTGTATTTCCTTCTACCCCCTCAATACGTTCTAATTCATCAACAAATTTAGGATATTCCGCTTGAATTTGTTTCCATCTATCTGGGCGAGATAATAGATTTATACAATATGCTTTTGTCATATATACATATATAAATATATATATATTTAAATACATTCTAAAAATAAAATTGATTGTATAATAATCATTTATATTGATAGGTTAATTAAAATGATTAAATGGTATAATTTATCGGTTTTTTTTTATATACTGCCCCATATCTGGTATACTTATTAGCTGGAATCCCGCAATTAAGACTATTTTTTTTAAAATTTTAAATTTTATATAG
>CEQN01086791.1_pt1 | contig 14516 bp, 14 predicted proteins | sample 427011 | NCBI WGS metagenome assembly CEQN01 (sample SAMEA2621277, study PRJEB7988) | marine metagenome | biome: marine biome (ENVO:00000447); feature: deep chlorophyll maximum layer (ENVO:xxxxxxxx); material: "saline water (ENVO:00002010), including plankton (ENVO:xxxxxxxx)" | depth 120 m
TGAATCAATTATTAATTTATTTATATCAGGTGTAAATAAATCTCGAATTACTAAATCAGATATTGTAAAATCTTGGTATATTAAATTAATTCCTTTAGTTGAGTCAATTTTTTGTTTTACTTCATTCCATATTTTATGAAGCCTATCATAATCATTTTTTATATTTTTTTCAGTTTGATTTTTGCAGATTGTTCTAGCAATAATACCTATGTCCTTTGGCTTGAAATTAGATATGGTATTTTTAATTTTACTTCTTTCGTATCGATCTGATATTTTTTTTGAAATTCCAATATAATTTGTATTAGGAACTAAGACCATAAAACTACCTGGTATCGAAATATCTGTTGTTACTCTCGCACCCTTGCCACTAAAGGGCTCTTTAATAACTTGTACAATAATTTCATCCCCAATTTCGATATTAATTTTTTTATCATTTTTACCTTTTGAATTCTCGATTGAAAAGGGTTCATCATTTAATAAATCATATTTTCCTATTTCAGTAAATGGTAAAAAAGCATTGATGGAATGCCCTATATCAATAAAAGCTGCTTGCATTCCAGGGATAACATTTTGGACTCTACCTTTATAAATATTCCCGACAGTTCTTTGATGATCAGGTCGTTCTATAAAAATATTATCTATTAATTGGTTTTTAGTTAATACAATTCTAGTACTACCAATAGTAGAATTGATTATTATTTCATTATTACTTGTTGACATGTAATAATCCTCCTTCAATAAAATTAATTGAAGAATTTTATTGGATAAATATTGATTTTAAGGAGAAAATTAGAAGTAAATAAATTTCCATCAGATAAAATACTCTAAATAATAATATCTATTTTTAATAATAGATAGTAGATGAAAAAAAAATAATTAAAAAGTAAACTTAAACGTGCAATCTAATTCAAATATCAATTTTTATAAAATAAAATCCTTATACATATATTAATAAAGTTTTTTTACATATTACTAGTATTATATTTTACTAGTATTATATTTTCTTTTTCTGTTTGTTCTTCTTTATACAAAAGTTATAAATTACAGGGAAGTAAGTTAAATGAAAGAGAGGTATTTAAAATGGCATATATTATAGCAGATCCTTGTGTTAGTACATGCGATACAGCATGTGTAGAAGTTTGTCCAGTTGACTGTATCCATGGACCTGATAATAAAGAAGGAGCTGGTGCAGAAGCTAAAGAGCCAGGATTTGATCCAACAGATAAACAGCTTTATATAGATCCTGAAGAATGTATTGATTGCGGAGCTTGTGAACCAGAGTGTCCGGTAGAAGCTATCTTTGAAGAAGATGCTGTACCTGAAGAATGGAATAAATTTATTAAAATTAATTATGATTATTTTGGAAGAGAATACGAAGGTTAAAAATCAAGATTAAAATTAATATTGAAACAGCTACAATTAATTTGTAGCTGTTTTTTTATATGGAAAAATTAATAGAAGATATTACCCGAGTTTTAAAAACAGTTAAGTATCCTGGTTTTTCAAGAGATATTATATCTTTTGGTATAGTAAGTAAAATCAGCGTAGATCCTAATAATAATCTTAAGATTGAAGTGGTCTTAACAACTAGCAATGAAGAAAATAAAAAAATCATTGGTGATGAAATAAAAGAAAAAATATTAAATAATTTTAATTTTAATGAAATTTCAATTGATTTTATAGATAAGGCTATTGAATCAACTGATAATAATACATCAGATACTAATTTATCTAATATAAAAAATATAGTAGCAATATCGAGCTGTAAAGGTGGAGTTGGAAAATCCACTATTGCATTGAATATAGCCTGTGAATTATCTAAAAGCTATAAGGTAGGGTTATTAGATTTAGATATTTATGGTCCAAGCTTACCTACTTTAATTGATTATAATGAACAACCATCAATTAACAATAATATAATTTCACCTATTGAAAAATTTGGTATTAAATTGATGTCTTTTGGTTTTATTAATAATGAGAATTCTCCAACAATTTGGAGAGGGCCAATGGTATCACGAATGACTCAGCAATTTTTTGAAAATGTTGAATGGGGGGATTTAGATTATTTGATATTAGATCTTCCTCCAGGTACAGGTGATATACAATTGACTTTAGTCCAGAAGATACAATTAAAGGGTGCTGTTATTGTAACTACTCCACAAGATTTATCACATGTTGATGTAAAAAAAGGTTCTGATATGTTTAAAAAAGTTAATGCTCCAATAATTGGTGTAGTAGAAAATATGGTAGGTATTAATTTATCAGGTTCAATAAAAGGCTTAGATACAAGTAAGGCTTCTTTGCATATTGATGATAATATGATAAATATAAACTCAGATGGTAGTTTTAACTTTATTTATGATATTTTTAAAGGTGGGTCTGGTATTAAAGAGAGTAAAAGATTGAATCTCCCTTTGTTAGGTCAGCTTCCTTTAGATAAAGATTTATCAAAGTCATGTGATATAGGAGCTCCATATGTAATCCACCATGAAGGCTCTGCTACACAAAAGGAATTCGAAAAAATAGCGAAAGCTATACCTAAGGAAGGATAATTAGTTTTGACTAAACCTAGTATTCAAAACCCTAAACATATAGCTATAATAATGGATGGTAATGGTAGATGGGCTTCAATGAAGGGTCTAAGTAGAACAAAGGGGCATCATGCTGGAGTAAAATCTGCTAAAAAAATCATTAAGCACTGTAGTCAGCTTAATGTAAAATATTTAACATTGTATACATTTTCTCAAGAAAATTGGAATAGACCCAAAAAGGAAGTTTTATCCTTAATGAAATTATTAATATCTACATTAAATGATGAACTGTATGAAATGAAACAAAATAATATAAAATTTAAAGTAATAGGTGATTTAGATAAATTAGATATTATAACTAGGAATAGTTTACGTAAGGCAGAAAAATCTACAATGAATAATAATGGTTTAGTTTTATGCTTAGCAATTAGTTATGGTGGCCGTCAAGAAATAATATCGGCAATAAATAAAATTATTGTAGATAAAAAAACAAGTAACTCAGTTGAAGAAGAAAATTTTTCTAATTATCTATATACTTTTGATATGCCGGATCCTGATTTATTAATTAGAACAGGTGATGAATATAGAATCTCAAATTTTTTATTATGGCAAATGGCATATACTGAAATTTATTTTTCTAAATTGTTTTGGCCTGATTTTGATGAAAAGGAACTAGATTATGCTATCGAAGATTTTAAATCTCGAGATAGAAGATTCGGGAAAGTCTCATAAATGATTAATTATAAATATTTTATTATAATTCTTATTAGTACGATCGTTTTTTCGCAAGATATGTTTATTGAAGATATTCAAATAGAAGGTTTAAATAGATTGAATACGGAAGATATATATAGAATAAGCAAGTTATATCCTGGTACAAAAATAGTTAGAGGTGATGAAATTAATAAAGCTATAAATAAATTATGGGATATAGGAAGATTCTCCGATGTTCAAGTTTATGCAAGTAGTACAAATGAATCTAGTTTAATATTAAAAATAGAAGTTAGTGAATTGCCTGTTTTGGGTGAAATTAAGTTTATTGGCAATAAAAAGAAAAAAACTAGAGCACTTATTGATGTTTTACCTAAGTCATTGGCAACAGGACAAATTATCTCAGAATCTAAATTATTTAATGCTAAAGATAATATATTATCTAAATATAGAGATGATAATTTTCATAACACATTTATAGACTCTGTAATAATCAATGATACGGATATTGATTATGTTAAAGATGTAGTTTTTTATATAGCAGAGGGTAAAAAAAGTAAAATTAAAAAAATTATTATAAATGGTAATGATTCTTTCCCGTTTAATAGGATTTTTGATAAAAATCAGTTATCAAAAGTTTTTAATAATACTAAAGAATTTAGTTTTTTAATACCTTGGAGAGGAAAATTTAATAAGGATTTATTCGAAGAAGATTTAAAAGGTCTTGAAAACTTTTATTATAATAATGGATATAGAGATTTTAAAATATTAAATCAAAATGTAACATATTTAGAAAATGGTATAGAAATTTATATTGACATTTATGAAGGGGAGAGATATTATTATGATTCAATTAATTTTATTGATAATACTAAATTTAATGATAAGAAATTATTAGATGTTCTAAATATCTCTATTGGTGAAAAATATGATAAAGAGAAGTTAGATTTTTCAATTTCGGAGAATTTATCTTCTCTTTATATGGATGAAGGGCATTACTATTTTAATGTTATTAAAGAGGTTATTCCAAAAGATGAAAATCAATTAATTCTAAATTTAAAATTACAAGAGAATCAACAAGTAAGTATTCGAAAAATTTTTATTAAAGGGAATAATAAAACAGAAGAGAACGTGATTAGACGAGAGCTTAAGATCTTCCCAGGAAATTTATTTAATAAAAAAAATATTATTGAGAGTCTCAAATCGTTATTTATGTTAAATTATTTTCAAGATGTTAGGCCAGAAATAACAGATGTTTCAGATACAGAAATTGATATAGGTATCAGTGTAGTAGAAAAGCAAACAGGTAAGGCTAATTTTTCTATGGGCTATAACCAAGTTAATGGATTTTCTGGAGGAGGAGGATTCGAATTTATTAACTTCTTAGGTAAAGGTTTGCAATTGAATATCCAATATCAAAAAGGATTACAGAATCAAATTAATTCTGGATTTAATCAACAATCATCGAATAATTATGCTAATTTTGAATCTTTTTCTATTGGTTTTACTGAGCCTCGAATATTTGATTCCAAAAATTCTATTGGTTTTACTTTATATAATAGTATGCAAGGTGCACAAAGCGGTTATACTGAATATGATACAAGAAATTTAGGTGGTTCTTTAACTTTTGGTAGGCAATTTAAATGGCCTGATTATTATACCGGAGGTAGTTGGTCAATAGGTATTCGTAGTTCTAAATATTATGGTACTGAAGAGCAACTTGTTGGTTGCTCAGATACAAACTCCCCTTATTACCCGTGTGATTTTTCATCGGATATTGTTTATAATGATGGTAATGAATTTTATGCTAAAAGGGATGGAATTAAATTTACTCAGACTATAAGTAGGGTGAATATTGATAATGCAGAATTTGCTACAGCTGGTTCTAAACTTATATGGTCAAGTACATTTTCAGGAGGTGTATTAGGAGGAAGTGAAAATTATCATAAACATGTATTTAATTTTAAATGGTATACACCCGTAACAAATAATAAAAAATTAGTCTTTTTCCAGCATTTCACTTTTGGTGGTATTAAACCACTTGTTGATAATGAATACATTAATTCTCGAGTTCGTTTTTCAATGGGTGGTAGTGGCGTACCATATGGTGAAATGTTACGAGGGTATTTAGATCATTCTATTGGTTCACAAATTAGTTATTATACTAGAGGTGGAAATATTATGTTTAAATATTCTGCAGAATTTAGATTTTTACTTTCATCTTCACCTACAATGTATTTATTATTGTTTGCGGATACAGGTAATATTTGGTCAGATTTCAATAATGTAGATGTTTTTGATTTAAAAAGATCTGCAGGTATTGGTTTTAGACTTAATATGCCTATGTTGGGAGTAATAGGTTATGACATTGGTTATGGATTCGATCATCATAATGATGATATAGATAAACCATGGGGTTGGGAACAACATCTAATCTTTGGCGTTCCACTAAATTAATAGATCAAATAATAAGGAGTTATTGTGAAAAAATATATTATAATTTTTATAGTTTTAACTTTATCAGTTCTTTTTGGACAGGGCCAAAAAATTGGCTACGTTGATATGCAAGCTATTTTTGCTAATAATGATGATGCAAGATTAGCTATGGCAGATGTAGAAAAAGAATCAAAGCGTTTACAAGTTGAATTAGAAAATAAGGCTATGACTTTAGATAGTTTAATGAGAGATTATCAGAAATTTGAATTGATGTGGTCTGATGATATGAAATTAGAAAAACAAAAACAAATTGAAGGTTTAAATAGAGAGGTTGAAGAATTCCAAGTGAAATATTTTTCTCAGCCTAATGGTGAAATTTATAATATGTATGCAGCAAGAATGGCTCCTATTGAACAACTTGTTAAAAGATCAATTGATATGATCGCTGCTGAAAATGGTTATGATTATGTATTAGATGTTTCACAAGGTATTGTTTTATATACTTTAGATGCTTATGATTTAACTAATTTGGTAATAGAAAAAGTAAATAAAATGTCTATAAATCAAGATGTTGAAGAATAAGAATGATTCATATTTCCAAAGTAAATGAAATTGTTAAAGGTACAATATATGGTGATAATGATTTGTATGTAAAGGGTCCATGCAACATTCAAGTAGGTAAAAAAGACTATTTAAGCTATATTAAAAATGAAAATTATTTAAAGTACCTTCAAAATACTTTGGCATCAGTTATTATTATTGATGAAAAGGTTAATATTCCTAGAGAAAATAATCAAAAAACATTTCTAAAAGTAGACAATGCAGCTTTAGCGTTTATTAAATTCTTAAATTTTTATGATAACACAAATAATGTAAATGCTATAAATCACTCAATATGTAAATCAGCTAAAATTCATGATACGGCTAATATTGGTGAAAATGTATTTATAGGATCTAATGTAGTAATTGGAGAATCTGTAACTATAGGCGATAATGTTATTATTAAATCTAATTCTTCTATTGAGAATAAATCAATTATAGGTGAGAACTCTATTATTGATTCAGATGTAGTAATCTACAGATCAACTAATATAGGCAAGAATTGTAAGATTAAAGCTGGTAGTATTATAGGTGGATTAGGCTTTGGTTTAATTACAGATGACAAAGGTAAGCATCACAGAATTCCACATGTAGGTAATGTAGAAATTGGTAATAATGTGTTTATAGGTAGTAATTGTACTATTGATAGAGGAACAATAGATAATACCATAATATCTGATGGAACAAATCTAGATAATCAGGTACATGTAGGCCATAATGTTAATATTGGTTATGATTGTTTAATTTGTGCCCAGGTTGGAATTGCTGGTAGTACTAAGATATATAATAATGTCATAATTGGTGGACAAGCAGGTATTATAGATAATCTAACAATACAAGATAATGTTATAATTGGTCCACGATCTTTTGTTGTAAAATCAATTAATAAAAATTTATATGTATCAGGAAACCCAGCAAGGAATCATAAAGATCATGTTAAACAAGATATATTAATAACTAAACTACCAGAAATATATAAAAAAATATTTAATAAATGATTTATCAAAGAACATTAGAAAAAACAATTCAATTTGAAGGTGTCGGTTTGCATACAGGTATTCCTTCAAAAATTTCTATTAGCCCTGCTGACGCTGATACAGGCATTGTTTTTAGAGATATGAATAATTCTAAAAAAAATGTTAAATCCCATATAGATAATGTATGTAGTACTTTAAGAGGTACTACTATATCATCAAATGATTTAAAAATTTATACTGTAGAACATTTGTTATCTGCGTTATATGCTTTAGGTATAGATAATGCATATATAGACATTGATAATATTGAAATTCCAATATTAGATGGAAGCTCTATTAATTATTATGAGTCTATTAAATCTTCTGGTATAAAAGAGCTTAAAATAGAGAAGAATTCATTAGTTATTAAGGACAAAATTGAAGTTAGTCATGGTGATTCCTCATTGGTAATTTTGCCTTATGATGGTTTTAAAATTACATTTGAGATAGATTTTGAAAATAGTTCTATAGGCAAGCAAAAATTTGTATTAGAATCATTAGATGATTATGAATCACAGATTTCTTCATCACGAACTTTTTGTACTTTTGGTGAAATTGTGAATTTGAAAAAGAATAATTTAGCATTAGGTGGTAATTTAGAAAATGCTATTATTTATTTGGATAAAGATATATCAGATGATACTATAAATTCTTTTAATGAAATTTCAGAAGATCAAATAGATAGAGATTGTATAGGAGATAAAACATTAAAAAATAAATCATTGATATATGAAAATGAAGCGGTAAGGCATAAAATTTTAGATTTAATAGGTGATATTTCATTGATAGGAAAAAATATTAAAGGTCATATTATATCAAATAAAAGTGGACACTACTTAAATATTGAATTGGTAAAAAAAATCAATTTACTATATTCTGATAATAATGAATTTAAATTTAATAAGAAAGAAATTGAAAAAATTATTCCGCATAGAGATCCTTTTTTATTAATCGATGAAATAGTTGATGGGAAATTAGGAGAATATGTTTGCGCTGTAAAATATGTTAATAAGAATGAGGGCTATTTTAAAGGACATTTTCCCGGTAATCCTATCATGCCAGGTGTTTTAATTATTGAATGTATGGCTCAAACTAGTTGTTTTTTATCTCTTAAAACTGTAGGTTCTGCAGAAGATAAACTAATGTTATTATCAGTAATTAAAAGTTCAAGGTTTTTAAAGAAAGTTGTTCCTGGAGATAAATTATTTTTAAGGGTAGAATTGCTTAAATTTAGATTGAATAATGCTTTAATTAAAGGCACTGCAATGGTAAATAATGAATTGGTTGCAGAGGCTGAATGGATGGCAACAGTTGTTAATAAATATGAAAATACATAAAACAAGTATAATCCATAAAGATGCAGTAATAGGAGATAATGTAGAAATAGGTCCATACTGTATTGTTGATGAAAATGTTATAATAGGCAGTGGTACAAAATTATTGCCATATGTACATGTGTATCCAAACACTAAAATAGGTAAAAATAATATTTTTCATCAAGGTTGTATAGTAGGAGGTAACCCCCAAGATTTAAAATTTAATAATGAATATTCAGAATTAGTTATTGGTGACAATAATACTATAAGAGAATATTGTACACTTAATAGAGGTACAGAAGCTTCTGGGAAAACAATTATAGGTAGTAATTGTCTATTGATGGCATACGTACATGTTGCACATGATTGTATCGTCCAAGATAAAGTCATTTTAGCAAATGGTGTACAATTAGGAGGGCATTCAGAAATTCATTATCATGCTACGGTAGGAGGGATGAGCCCTGTACATCAATTTTGTAAAGTTGGACAACATGCTTTTATCGGGGGTGGAAGAGTTGCATTACAAGATGTTCCCCCATATATTTTAGCTAATGGTGAACCTTTAAAATATGCAGGAATTAATTCAATAGGTTTAAGAAGACGCGATTTTGATTCAGATACTAGAGCTTTAATTAAAAGAGCATATAAAATTTTATATTTATCACAATTTAATCGTTCACAAGCTATTAGCGAAATTAAAAATAAATTAGAGCTTACTGAAGAAATTAAAACAATTATTAATTTTGTAGAAAATAGTGATAGGGGACTTATATAATAAAATATTAATATTATTTTTGATGATCAGTGTATATATTTTCCCAAATACATTGAATGATCAAAATTATATTTTTTCAAATTTTATTCCGTATCAAGAATCTAAAATATCTGTTGGATTGAAGGCCTTTAATCATTTAGATAGAGTGCAGGAATCATTTTTTATAAATAATTGGTTTACTGATAATTTATATATTGATGGTTCTATTTTATCAATTAAGAATTATAATAGCATAGATATTGCATATAGTACATCAATTGGATATGCATATAATATGGATAATAAAAAATTTAAAAATATGATATTTATGCTAGGTTATAATAATTATAGATTTAAAAATAATGGATCAGATATTATGAATATGTCGTATAAATTATTATTTAATTTAAAGTTTAAAGCACTTTGGGTATCTACTTCTTATGGTATTATTGATAGTGATGAAAGATCTGAGATTATATCACTTAATTTTATAAAATCAATATTTAATTCTTTTATTTTTATAGCAGGATATAAAAATATTTTTAATGAACAAAATAATCTTGCAACGCCTTATTTATCACTAATATATAAAATATGAAAAAAATCGGCATATTAGGTTCAACAGGATCAGTTGGTAGTCAAGCATTAGAGATAATTGATGAATATAAGAAAAATTTTGAATTAGTTTTTATATCAGGACATACTAATGTTCCAAAATTATTGGAGCAGCATAAAAAATACAATCCTAAGTATGTATGTATATCTAGTGATAGTAGCTATTCTGAATCAAAAACAAGCTTTTCAAATGATAATATTGTAGGAGGGCATAATGCATTATTAGAACTCTGTAGTATGGATGTTGATATTGTTTTAAATGCTATTGCTGGTTATAAAGGTCTATATCTATCAATTCAACTTCTAACAAATCAAATTGATATTGCATTATCAAATAAAGAGAGTATTGTCCAAGCAGGTTCTTTATTAATGAATTTAGCTAAAAAAAACAATGTTAATATATTCCCTGTAGACAGTGAACATAGTGCATTATGGCAATGTATTGTTGGTGAAAATAATTCAAATATAGATAAATTAATTTTAACTGGATCAGGTGGCCCATTTAGGACCTACAAAAGACAAGATTTAGAATTAGTAACAAAAGAACAGGCACTTAAGCATCCTAATTGGAGCATGGGAAATAAAATAACAATAGATTCAGCAACAATGATGAATAAGGGTTTTGAAGTAATCGAGGCACATTGGTTATTTAATATTGAATATAAGAATATAGATATAGTTATTCACCCTGAGTCAATAATACATTCAATGGTTAAATTTATAGATGGATCTATAAAAGCTCAATTAAGTTCTCCTACTATGCGTATTCCTATTCAGTATGCACTATCTTATCCTGAAAGGTTAGTTAACAATAATATGAATTTTGATTTTATTAGTAATAATAAATTTAGTTTTGAAGAGGTTGATTATGATAAATTTAGATGTATTAAATTGGCATATAGTGCAGGTGAAAAAGGTGGTACTTATCCTGCTGTATTAAATGTCGCAAATGATTTAGCTGTAGAACTTTTTTTACAAGATAAAATTAATTTTTTAGATATAGAAAAAATCATAGAAGAAAGTTTGAGCCACCATTCATCAAAATCTAATCCTAGTATTGATGATATTAAAGAAACTATAAAGGATACAGAAAATTACATAAAAAATTATAAATTTTAATAATGGACTTTATTATATCAGTATTATCTATCATTTTTATTTTATCAATTCCTGTTTTTCTACATGAGTTGGGTCATTTTATTGCTGCAAGATCTGTAGGTATTAGAGTAGAAAAATTTTATATTGGTTTTAATCCATGGGGACTTGGTAAGGTCGTGTATAAGGGTAAAGAAACAGAATATGGTATTGGATTTTTACCACTTGGAGGATACGTGAAAGTATCAGGAGTTATAGATGAAAGCATGGATTCAGAAGGTTTTGGTAGTGAACCAAAAGATTATGAGTTCCGTTCAAAAAACACCTTTCAAAAATTATGGTTTTTATCTGCAGGTGTTATAATGAATTTTATATTATCGATTATTATTTTTTCAGTTTTATTCTTTGCTTCTGGTACATATGATTTAGTTCAAGAACCAATTATTTATAAAGTATCAGAAAATATTAATACCTATGATATGGATGCCAATGTTGTTACAGTCCCATCTCCAGCATGGGAAATTGGCTTACGAGAAAATGATAGAATTTTGACAATTAATGATATTACAATTAATACATGGTCTGATATTAGTAACAATTTATATAATAAGGGTGATATGGATGTAACTATTGAATGGATGACAGCGCAAGGTTATAAAAAATCATCAATAGTTAAATTAGTTAGCCGTCCTAGTTTTGATAAGGGTAAAATGATTAATCAGGGTATTTTAGGTGTACAAGGTAATACAATTCATAGAGATCTTAATTTCTTTGAGTCTATTGGAAAAGCATGCGAACAAACATTTCAGATTATTACAGATATATTTTATAGTTTAATAGGTCTTATTACAGGAGAAATTTCTACAAAGTATATGTCTGGGATAGTAGGTATTGCAAATCAGGCAGGTGAAGTTGCACAATCTAGTGGTTTTATTAGTTTAATATATTTTATGGCATTTATTAGTGCTAATCTTGGATTAATAAATATATTACCAATTCCAGGATTAGATGGTGGTCATGCTTTTATAGCTATTATTGAAGGTATTATGGGAAGAGAATTACCTGTTCAGATTCAGTATACAATCCAATTTTTGGGTATATTTCTAATTTTGTCATTATTTGTTTTTACAATATTTAATGATATTAGAAATATGTTTAATTAATTATCTACTATAAGACTAAATGCTGTAGTTAGTTTAAGTACTTGGTGATTCGTATCAATTAATCTTTGAGTAATTATTTGAGTTAGATTATTAATAGCTTTATAACCAATCTCAGTATTTTGATTACATATCTCAAAAAAATCATCTTTTTCCAAATAAGCAATATTGCAATTGGTTAAAGCTTTAACAGTGGCTGTTCTCTCATTCTTTTTACTAAATAAAGAAATTTCACCTATAATAATATTATTTTCTGCATTACATCGAATTATTTCTTTTTCTCTATTATCATTAATTAATAATTCTGCCTTATTAAGCGTATCATTTTTCTTATTAGTTGGTAATGTTAAGGCTTTTGTTATACTAATCTCACCATTTAATAATAGTAATATAGAATTACCTTTATCTCCTTCATGCATTATAATCTCATTCTCTTGATATGATTTTAATTGCATTTTATTTAAAAATAATTCAATTCCATCATTATTAATATTATTGAAAATTTTAAAATCTTTAATTTTATCTTTATTTATTTTCATTTTACGATTAATGCTCCTTGTCCCTTACTTATTATAGTATTTTTATCTGGATTAATATTAACATTTAATTTATTTTTTTCTTCAAATGAGTGCCCATACTCAGCTAATTTTTTTTCTATAAATTGATCTAATGCTGAATTATCGGAAGATAAAAAATCATTTATACTCATATTTTCTTCTTCGTAGAATGTACCTATGCAAATTTCTTGTTTCTCATTATAAAAATAATTAAATAATTCTGAAAATTTTTTGCCAATAAATTGATCAGGTATTGTTCTATTTTTAATATTACTACTTGCATCTTTATCAATGATATGTTCTATAGCATGAGCTACGCTTGGATTTGTTATATGTGAAGTAGTCATAAATGATTCAAAGCTATGATTAGTTAATACAACATCAACATTTGCTCTTTTTAGAAATGCAATCTTATCTTTATCATTAAGCTGAGCAACAACTTTAATGTTAGGGCATATTTTTTTTAACGATAAGGTGGCAAGTATTATTTTTTCATCATTAATTGTTTTTTCATCATTGAGTATGATTGCATTGTTGGCTTCTGATGCATTAGCTTTATTAAGTGTAGAGTCTAGCGTAAAATCCCCTTTTATAAACTGAATTGATTTTGTACTATGGTTTGATAGAATATTATTAATATCATCTTCTGTTTGTTCATTAATTAATACAATATTATTCGTTTTAGATTTTATTAATAATTCAATAAGATTATTAATATTGTCATTCCACCCACATATTAGAGTATGATTTTTAAATGTTACTTGCCCCAAGCCTTTACCCTCCATGATTTTTCTAGTTGTAAATATTGAAGAAATTGTCCCTGTTACAATAGCTATTAAGCTTATTCCAAAAAACATAATTATAACAGCTAGAATTCTTCCACTTTCTGAAGTTGGATACATATCTCCGTATCCTACAGTGGTCATGGTTACAATTGTCCACCATAGAGAACTTTTGAAGCTATTAAATGTTTCAGGTTCTATTATTGAAATAATCATAGCACCTAAAAACCAAGTCATGATTAGTCCAAATACTACAATAAAGAGATAATTTCTTTTAAGTTTATCTAACATACGGCTAAATCTAATTATTCTTATATAAAATAAAAAGCCTCTTAATTAAAAGAGGCTTTTATATCATAATATTTTAAATATATTAATTAAAATTTATAGCTAAAGAATACATTCATTTTTTCTAATGTATCTTCTACTGGCAATCCATAAAAATCCATTTCCCAATCATGATTAACCATACCAAATCCCATGCCCATAGATTCATTTAATGAATAGTGCAGACCAAGTCCATATGTTAGTCCACCATCAGCTATATCAGACCAATCACCTACAGTTGTAGCATATCCAAGACTTAGCCATAGTGCTATTTTTTCAGAAACAGGTTTCATTGGTAATGCATAAATACTTGCAAATCCACCACCATCATTAACTACATCATAATTTGCACCACCAATAAGAATCCATGAAGGATTACCAGTTTCTTCACAAATCCATGTTTTAAACGTATGGTTATAACCTAGTGTTACATTTTCAGTTTCATCAACATCATATGCTAGATAGACTGTACCTGAAAATGATAATGAGATTACTGATATTAATATTAGTATGTGTTTCATTTTAACTCCTTTTTTATGATTTTATTTTATATCCCTTTTTAAATAGATAACTAGCTATAATTGTAAAAATAGTTGAAAAGCCTATGCATATTAAA
>CEQN01170904.1_pt1 | contig 14423 bp, 13 predicted proteins | sample 427011 | NCBI WGS metagenome assembly CEQN01 (sample SAMEA2621277, study PRJEB7988) | marine metagenome | biome: marine biome (ENVO:00000447); feature: deep chlorophyll maximum layer (ENVO:xxxxxxxx); material: "saline water (ENVO:00002010), including plankton (ENVO:xxxxxxxx)" | depth 120 m
TAAAAGTGTGCTAAATGTAGTATAAAGTGTGTAGTTATTAATTTTTTACATATATTATGTTTGGTTTTACAACAATTTCGATAGATGCAAAGGGAAGATTGGCTATTCCAGCTAAATATCGAGATCAACTTCTTTCTCAAAATGAAGAGAGCATTGTTGTAACAAGAGATCCTCAATATCCAGCATTAAAAATCTATCCAGGTTCAATTTGGAATAGCATATCTACTGAACTTCAATCATTACAGGGCCTTGATCCAATTGTAAGAAATTTACAATGGACAATTCTAGGAAATGCTAGCGTGAGTTCATTTGATCCAGGAGGCAGAATGTTAATACTATTGCCTTTAGAGCTTCGAGAATATGCAGAAATCAAAAAAACAGAAAAAGTATCTTTTATTGGCATGGGAAATAAATTTGAAGTCTGGAATGATAAAAACTGGGAAATGAGGCAAACAGGGGGCGCTTTATCAACCGAAATTCTTGAGGTTGTATTGCCAGAGAGTTTAAAAACAATATCTTTTTAAGGGGTAGAAAATGAATTGGGAAATAATCGAAGAAAATGCTGGACTAGCTAATATCAAAGTTATTGGTGTAGGTGGTGCAGGTGGAAATGCAGTTATTCATATGATAAATCATAAAATTCAGGGAGCAGATTTTATTTGTGCAAATACTGATTCTCAAGCATTAGATAGGGCAATAGGGTCGACTATCTTAAAGCTTGGTGACAATGTTACTAGGGGTTTAGGAGCTGGAGCAGATCCTCAAGTAGGAAGAGCTGCGGCTGAAAGAGATAGGTCTGCAATCGAAGAGTTATTATCAGGAGCGGACATGATCTTTATAACTGCAGGCATGGGAGGCGGGACTGGGACCGGTGCTGCCCCAGTAATTGCAGAAATTGCTAAGGAGCTTGGAGCTTTAACAGTAGCAGTTGTAACTAAACCATTTAATTTTGAAGGACATAAAAGAAAAGCCGCAGCGGAGCAAGGAATAGCAGAGCTAGTTGAAGAAGTCGATAGCTTGATTACTATACCGAATCAAAAATTGATGGATATTCTTGGTAAAAAAACGTCAATGGAAGAGGCATTTGCTAAAGCAGATGATATTTTAAAAGGAGCGGTTCAAGGTATTTCTGACATTATCATGAAGCCAGGATATATTAATGTTGACTTTGCGGATGTAAAAACAGTTATGTCAGAAAAGGGCATTGCTATGATGGGCACAGGACAATCTAGCGCTGATGAAAGGGGTATTGATGCGGCCAGTCAGGCTGTAAGCTCAGAGTTACTTGAAGATATCGAATTAAAAGACGCACGAGGCATCTTGGTAAACATTACTGCTAAATCTCCAACAATGGCAGATTTTGATGAAGTTGATTCAGTAATTAGAGATTTCACTGCTGATGATGCAACTATTATTTATGGAACTGTAATGGAAGATTCCATGGATGAAGAGGAATTGCTTGTTACGGTTGTGGCAACAGGCGTTAATCAAAAGACAGCAACTTTAGCTGTTGATAATTCAAGAAGAGCTACAGTTCAACTTAATCCAGTTGGACTTGATGCACCTAAAAAAGACCAAACAGTTGAGTCAGGTGGCACATCGTCTGCAGAGGATATAGATTTCCTTGATGTGCCAACCTTCATGAGAAAGCAAGTAGACTAAAAAATATGCTTCATGTTCCAGTTCTACTGGAAGAATCATTAGATTTTTTGCTTCATGATTTATCCGGAACCTATCTAGATCTAACTTTTGGACGAGGCAGTCATTCTCAGGAAATCTTAAACAGAATATCTCCTCAAGGATCACTTCTTGCCGTTGATAGAGATTTAGAAGCAGTCTTATACGGGAAAGAAAATATAGTAGATTCACGTTTTAGTATCTATCATGCAAATTATTCTGAAATTGATAAATTGTTTCCTCAGAAGAAATTTAATGGGATATTGTTAGATCTTGGTACTTGCTCAACTCATTTAGATAACCCAATTAGAGGTTTTAGCTTTCAAAGTGATGGACCTTTAGATATGAGAATGGATACATCTTCAGGTTTTAGTGCAGCCGAGTGGCTAAATAGTTCGTCTGAAAAAGAGATAAGCAATATTTTGTATGAATATGGCGATGAAAAAGCATCAAGAAAAATTGCAAAAGCTATAGTTAAGTTTAGAAATCTTAGACCATTAGAAACTACACTTGAACTTACAAAAGTAATCGAAACAGTTCTCAAAAGAACTGGTAAAGCCCATCCAGCAACTAAGTCATTTCAAGCTATAAGAATCCATGTGAATAATGAACTACATCATTTAAAAATAGCGCTCTCAAAGTTAAATAATGTTCTTAAAGTTGGTGGGGTTATAGTAATTATTTCATTTCATTCTCTAGAGGACAGAATTGTAAAGAATTTCTTTAAACCAGAAATTGAAGAGCTTCCAAAAGATATACCAATTAATAACTCAGTAAAAGAAACGTATAGGTGCATCAAGAAGAAAATAAAACCAACCACAAATGAAATAAAAATAAATCCTCGTTCTAGGAGTGCAGTAATGAGAGTTTTTTCGAAGTTATGAAAAAAAATTTCTTAATATATATTTTATTTATAAATATTTTTTTTCTGCTTTGCCTATGTCTTGAGACTATTAAAATTAGATGGCAATTTAGTCAAGAGTATGAAAATAATGCTTATCTCCAAGTTGCAAATAATAAATTAAAGGAAATAAATTTTAATTTGCAAACTGAATACTATCACCTAAGTTCACCAGCCAAGGTTGAACGTCATGCAAAAGAAATATTAAAAATGGTTGAGATTACTGAAGTAACCGACTTAAATTATGAAAAATAATTTTGGTCATAGTTGGCGAGCATATTTAATATATATTTTTTTAGGAATTAGCCTAGTTATTCTAGTATTTAGAATAGCAAGCCTTCAATACATTAAAGGAGATTTCTTGACATCTAAAGGAAAGAGTATGCTCGAGATTTCTAGATCAATACCTGCTTCTCGCGGGAGCATATTGGATAGAAATAATTTTCCTCTTGCCGTATCAATTAATCAATATGACTTATATGCTTTGAAACATTTTTCTGAGGAGGATTTTAATAAATTAACAAACATTCTTTTTTTAAAAAAAAATTTTTCTGCTATTAAGCAACTCAATAAAAAGATTTTAATTTTTTCTAATCTCAATTTCTCTCAATATGAGAATGTAAAAAGTCTAAATCTCTCTGGTGTTGAGATTGAATCATTTCAAAAAAGGTATTATCCATTAGGTGAGCAGGTATCTACTCTGATCGGATTTGCTGGAAAAGACGGATTTGGTTTAGAGGGACTTGAAAATATTTTGGATTCTGAATTATCCGGTATATCAGGTCGAGAGACCATTTATAGGAATGCAAGCAGGAGACCTCGAGTGACTCAAGAAGTTATTCAAGGTATTGATACTAAGTTAACCATTGATAGCAGGATTCAGTTTTATGCTTACAAACATCTTTCAAACTTTGTTGAGGCCAATAATGCAAAAGGTGGTAGTGCGATAGTCCTTGATAATATTTCTGGAGAAATTCTAGCAATCGCTAGTTACCCTTCCTATAATCCCAATAGCCCAAAAAGACAGATAAAAAGAAATAGAGCCTTAGTTGATGCATTTGAGCCAGGCTCAATTATAAAACCACTGGTTTTAGCCAAGGGTATTGATATGGGGATACTCTCTAATAATCAGGTAATAGATACTAGCCCAGGATTTATAAATTTGAGTGGCAGGACTGTATCTGATCCAAAAAATTATAATAATCTTACTGTAAGTGAGATTATTGCAAAATCAAGCCAAGTTGGGGCTTCAAAGCTAGCTTTGCAAGTCGGAATAGATGTATTGATTTCAGGCTACAAAGGATTTGGTCTTTCAAAACCACCCAATGTATTTTTCCCTGGTATTGCTTATGGAGTTATCAATTCTAGGGAAAATATCTCTGATCATGAAATTGCAAGTATTGGATTTGGTTACAGCATGACTGCCTCCTCATTACAATTAGCTCAAGCATATTCAGTTTTTGCTAATGAGGGATACCTCAAAGACTTTAAAATTTTTCTTGATAATACTGAAGTATATAAGCAGCGAGTAATAGGCAAAGATGCTGCTGATGATGTCTTAGAGTCACTAAAATTAGTTGTTTCAGATGGTACAGGAAAACTGGCAAAAATATCAAATTATGATGTAGCAGGAAAAACAGGCACATCCCACAAAACTAGTTCAAAGGGTGGATATGATCAAAGTAAATATATAGCTTCTTTTGCAGGAATCGCACCCTTAGGGTCAAAAAGACTTACGATTTTTGTAAGCATTGATGAGCCGGGATTAAATAATTATTCTGGTGGTAGTGTAGCCGCCCCATTATTTGCAGCTATTTCTAATGATGTCTTAAATTATCTAGATGAATAAACTAGCTTTTATAAAACCTTTCGTCAAAACAAATGTATTTGATAAATGTTTTATTTCATCTATCACTGATGACTCTAGAGATGTCCAGAAAAATTCTTTATTTGTTGCAAGACAGGGAGTAGCATCTCATGGAAAAGAATTTGTAAAAGAAGCTACTCGAAGAGGCGCATCATGCATCATTAGCGATCAGAGCTTAGAGGAAAAGATAGATATACCAATTTATTGCTTAAATAATTTAGAAGATCATATCTTAGAAATCCTTTTTAGATTCCATGAGCTCAGTGAGGATAATTTTATTTTTCATGGTGTGACAGGCACTAATGGGAAAACAACAACAGCATTCATGGCACACAATATTATGAGGGAGCTTCAAAAACCTTCAATTTATATTGGAACTCTAGGAGCCTTCATAAATGATGATCTTATTCAAACTAAAGGAAATACAACTCCTGGAATATTTGAGATATTACAAATTTTACAAGCTAGCAGCACAAAACAAAAAACGTATGTTTTTCTTGAAATCTCTTCGCATTCGTTAGAGCAAAAAAGGTTAGGCAGCTTACCCTTTTTTCAAACTATATTACTCAATATTCAATCTGATCATCTTGATTATCATAAAACATATGAAAATTACATTAACGCAAAATTATCTATTACAAAGCTAAACAACAAAAATCCTACAATTATTTTTTTTGATAAAATTAGAGATTTGCTAGGTTCTTTATCTAGTGCTCAAAAAAAACAACTCTCAACATCAGTATTCTTAAGTGAAAATAATTCGTCAGCCATGTTTAAGTATTCCGTTGACTATAAGCCACATGAGTCTTCAAAGATTGATTTAGATTTTCCTAAGATAAATTTCAGTACTCATGCCTCATTATTTCTTAAATTTAATATTGAGAACTATATTTCTGCTATTGCATTAATTTCAAAGCACATCTCTTTAACTGATTTAAATGATCTTGACAAAACCTCAATTAAGTTGCCTCAGGGGAGAGGAGAATTATTAAGTTTAAAAAAAGGAAAAATTTTGATTGATTTTGCTCATGACAATCTATCTATCCGCAATATTTTGTCCGAATTAGCTAATTCGTACAATGAAATAATTGTAGTTTTTGGATGTGGCGGAGATAGAGATAAATCTAAGAGACCTAAGATGATGAAAACAGTGCAAGATTTTGCGAGCAAAGTATTTTTTACATCAGATAATAATCGCTATGAATCTTTCTCTTCCATTGCATTAGATGCAATGCAGGGAAATAATCATTCAGGCACAGAAATTATAGAGGATAGGCAAGAAGCTATAAGATCAGCACTTCTAAACTTAAATAAAAAAAATATATTGGTAATATTGGGTAAGGGCCATGAGACAGATATGGATATATTAGGAAAAAAAGTTCCATTCAATGATAAAGATTGCGTTTTAAAAATTATGGGCAATGAAATTAATTAGCAATACAAAGGATTTTTTAACTTCACTCAAGCTTGATGGTAAATCAAGTTTGCCAATTAGAAATTTTAAAATAGATTCAAGAAAGGTAGAAAAGAATTCAGTCTTTTTTGGTCTCAATGGCTCAAATGAAGATGGGAGCCGTTATGCGGAGGATGCAATTAAAAAAGGAGCATCTCTTGCAATTGTAAAAAAAAGCAAAATAGCAAATTCTATCTCTCAGTCATCAAAAATTATTAAAGTGCAAAGCCCGGAAGATATTCTGATTAAGGCCGCTGAGATCGCAATGGAGAGATACAAGGGTAACATCATTGGAGTTACAGGCAGTAATGGAAAAACAACCACAAAAAATATTTTAAATACCTGCATAAAAAATAGTTATGCCACTTACCAGAACTATAACAATGAAATTGGTTTACCGCTTTGTGCTTTAGAATTAGATTCGCAAAAAAATACTGCCATTTTTGAAATGGGTGCAGCAAAGATGGGCGATATAGATCTTCTTTCTAAAATAATTAAGCCGAATATAGGTATTATTACTCATATAGGCCATTCACATTTAGACGGGCTAAACTCTGTTCAAGGAGTACTTAAGGTAAAGTCCGAACTAATCAATAATATAAAACAAAATGGCTCAGCTATTGTTCCAGATGGTAGACATCTTAATTACTGGAAAAAAATGAGGGATGATATTACTTTTTATACATTTGGTGAAAAATCTTCAGCATCTTATTTCCCTACTAAAATTAAGATGTCAAAACGAGGCCTTTCATTTTTTATTGAATCCATTCACCTAAAGAAAAGAATTCCTGTGAAAACAAGACTTATAGGAATGCATAATGTATTAAATATTCTTGCTTCTTTTGCAGCAATCCATACTGCTCATCTCAGTATAGAAGAATTTATAGATGGTTTGCATGGCCTTCAGAACCCCCCACAACGCTTAGATCTTAAAACATGGTTAAGAAAATCACAGGTTATCGATGATACATATAATGCTAATCCTGATTCTATGAGAGCTGCCATAGATGTTTTATGTCAATTTAAAGGAAGAAAGATTGCCATACTTGGAGATATGGCAGAGCTAGGAAGGTATAGAAAAAAACTACACATTGCTATAGGAGACTATGCCAAAATACATGGTGTAGATTGTTTGCTTGGATATGGAGACTTAATCCGTCATGCAGTATTTGCATTTGGTGATAATGCTTTTTTCTTTAACAACAAAATAGAGTTGATGTATTTTTTAAAAAAAAATCTAGTAGGAAAAGAGAACATACTAATCAAAGGCTCCAGATCAATGCGAATGGAAGAAATTCTAGAGTTATGAAAATAATATGATTGAATTATTTGGTACTTTTTTAATGACATATGATCCTGGCTTCGATGTTCTGCGTTATTTGACTGTTAGAACTATAGGCGGAACTCTCACAGCGCTAATGCTATCAATTTTTCTTGGCCCAGCTTTAATTAAATTCTTGTCAAATATTCAGTTCTCACAATCAATTAGAGGAGACGGGCCGGAATCACACCTTGCAAAATCTGGAACTCCAACTATGGGGGGTTTGATTATTATCTCCTCATTAATTATTTCAACATTATTTTGGTCAGATCTTAAAAATCCTTATATTTGGATTTTAATCTTTATTACCATCTCTTTTGGCGCAATAGGGTTTCTTGATGATTGGTTAAAAATTAAGGAAAAAAATTCAAAAGGCTTAAAAGGAAAATATAAGCTTATATTGCAATTTATTTTTGCTTTGATAGCTATGTTGTTTATGTTGCAGGTTTCTCCTGCTGGCAATGAACAAATTTTTATTTTGCCTTTTAATAAAGGGTTTATATTTGAAATTTCACCTTTTATTTTTTTGCTTATAAGTATTTTTGTAATTATGGGTTCATCTAATGCAGTTAATCTAACTGATGGTCTAGATGGGCTAGCAATTCTCCCTACAGTCTTAATAGCTGGAGGCCTTGGTCTGATTGCTTATGCGTCTGGAAACGTAATTATATCCGACTATTTATTTATTCCATATAACCCTCTTAGTGGTGAGTTAATTGTTTTTTGTGGAGCATTGATTGGAGCTGGAATAGGTTTTCTCTGGTATAACACATACCCTGCACAGATTTTTATGGGTGACCTGGGCTCACTAACGCTTGGAGGAATTTTAGGCACTTTAGCAGTTTTAATTCGGCATGAGGTAGTTTTTGCTATTATGGCTGGAGTTTTTGTGATCGAGACTCTGAGCGTTATTATCCAAGTCGGTTCATATAAATTAAGAGGTAAAAGAGTTTTTTTAATGGCGCCCATTCATCATCATTTTGAATTGAAGGGCTGGGCCGAACCAAAGGTCATTGTTCGATTTTGGATCATAACTTTTGTTCTTGTTTTATTTGCACTTGCAACTCTAAAGTTAAGATAACTTTTAATGAAATCTCTTATTTTTGGTTATGGACTCACAGGCCAATCTTTTGAAAGATATTTAAATAATAAAGGTATAGATTTTGAAATCTATGATGATGAAGTAATAGGACCAAATATTAATAATATATTACCTGATCAAAAAAAATTAGAATCTTATGAAATGATCTATTTAAGCCCAGGAATTAATCTTAAAAAGATATATCCAAAAGGAGAGTTTGATCAAATACCTTATTTGACCGATATAGATATTTTTTTTCAAGAAGATAAGTCTTATAAGATTGGAATTACCGGCACAAATGGAAAAAGTACTTGTTGTTATCATTTGCACCAAATCCTTGATGGCTCTCAGTTAATTGGTAATATTGGCAAACCAGTTCTTGATAGTATTAATTTTTGCCCTTATTCAATTATTGAGCTCTCTAGTTTTCAACTTGAAAAGGTGAAAGAAATTAAATTAGATTTAGGTGTTCTTTTAAATATTTCACCTGATCACATAGATCATCACGGATGTTTTGAAGAATATAAGAGAGTAAAAAATAGAATCTTAGAATCTAAAAAATCAACCGAAGAATCGGACCCGAAGAAATTATGGTCAATGGTAATGGGTATCGATCATAAGGTTGTGGGGGATATTCAATTTACTGACTTGCCACACAGGTCTGAGGTTCTAGATAGCTCAAATTTGTCTAGGCATTATATAAATGGTTCTTTTATAAATGACTCAAAGGCAACTAATATAGCTGCTTTAGAATTCGCATTAAATAAGATGCACTCTTCTTATTCTTTAATTCTTTGCGGAGATCCAAATAAAGAGCAATACAAAAATTATAAAATTATCGGCCCTAAGAAAGTAATTATTTTTGGAAGCTATGCAAGAGAAATATATAAAAGAATAGCTCATCCACAAAAAATATTATTACATAATCAAGATTTAGCCTCTGCAATGCTAGAAGCTAGAGGTGATATGTTTTCTTCCTTAATCAAGACTGTTCTTTTCTCTCCAGGTCATCCAAGCGGGAATGATTATAAAGATTTTGAACAAAGGGGAGATCATTTTAAGCAATTAGTTCAAGAGATATTCGGTTGATTGATCGCGAGAATATATTAATTGTTCTTCCCTATATTTCTTTATTATTTATTGGTATTTTGATGGTTGCATCTTCAAGCGTTTATGTATCAGAAGATATTTATGGCACTCCGTTTCATTTTGCTTCAAGACAAATAATATTTTTGATCATAGGCATTATTGCGACAGTTATTGCATTAAGCATTCCATCAAACTTATTCTTTACATTGGATTGGGTAATTTTAATAGGAGCATTGTTATTACTTATTGCTCTTTTTTTTCCTGGGGTTGGCACAGAAGTAAATGGAAGTTTAAGGTGGATAAGAGTTGGACCAATTAATATTCAGCCCTCAGAAGTAAGTAAGCTAGCTCTAGTTATTTATATTGCTGGGTATTGTGTAAGGAGGCAAAGTGAAATTAATACTTCATTAGGTTTTTTAAGACCTTTGATTGTACTTGCACTTTTTGGATTATTTATTATGTCTCAACCAGATCTTGGATCTACTTTAGTTATTGGAGCTTTGGTTATTGTAATGCTATTTTTTGCAGGCATTTCATTCTTCCAATTTTCACTTTTAACCTCCTTGATGGCTGGAATGGCATCTATTGCTGTCTATCTCGAGCCATATAGGTATATAAGATTTATTTCATTTACTGAGCCGTTTGAGAATTTTTATGGACCTGGCTGGCAACTATCAAATGCTCTACTTGGTATTGGCAGGGGCGAATGGTTTGGTATGGGCTTAGGGAACAGCCTTCAAAAAAATTTGTACCTGCCTGAGCCACATACTGACTTTATTTTCGCAGTAATCGTTGAAGAGTTTGGATTGATTGGAGGTTTGATAGTAATTTTACTCTTTGCATTATTAATTTTTGGTATTATCAAAACATCCATCAAAGCACTTGACCTTGGTAAATTATTTCAAGGATTACTTGCCTTTGGAGCAGGAATTTTAATCGCAATTCAAGTAGTATTTAATATAGGTGTGAATCTTGGGATCTTGCCTACAAAAGGCTTAACTCTTCCTTTTATAAGCTATGGGGGAACAAGTCTAATTTTATTTATGTTTTTAATAGGCATGGTGTTGAGAATTAATTTAGAAAATAAAACTATAAAGTAATGAAATTTTTAATTTCTGCAGCTGGAACTGGAGGACACGTATTTCCAGCATTAGAGTTTGGTAAGGAATGTATTAAAAATGATCATGAGGTAATCTGGATTGGAACAAAAAACGGCATAGAGAATAAAGTTGTTCCAAAGGATATAAAGCTCTTAACTATTCCCATGAGAGGGTTTAGAGGAAAGGATTTTTTTTTAAAAATTGTTTCTTTATTCGGCTTAATCGCCTCAATTTTTAAAACTATTTATTACATACAAAAAAATAATATTGATTACATTGTATGCTTTGGAGGATACATTTCCCTTCCAGCAGGTTTATCAGCCTGGATATGCAGAAAACCTCTTTTCTTGCATGAACAAAATGCAATTATGGGAACTTCTAACAAGGCATTAAAGAGATTTTCAAAATTAATTTTTTTAGGATTTTCAATTAATGAGCCAGTTACAAAAAAAATGATGCTAGTTGGAAATCCCATAAAAAAATTAAATAAAAATTCTTCCTTGAATCGCAAGCAAGAGTCTTTGAGAGTATATATAACTGGCGGGAGTCAAGGCTCTGAATTTATTAATCAAAATATACCAATAGCCTTAAATGCACTAGAAATGCCCCTAGAGGTAAGACATCAGTCTGGAAGCGGAAAATCCTTAGGAGTAAAAGAATTGTATTCAAATAATATTTCTGTTGAGGTAAAGGAGTTTTATGATTTGCCGCAAGATTCAATTTTATGGTCAGATTTTATTATTTCTAGGGCTGGTGCATTATCTCTATCAGAGGCTATAAGTTTAAAAAAGGGATCGGTGATGATTCCTCTGCCATCAGCCATAGATAATCATCAGCTATTGAATGCAATTAATATTGTAGATTTAGGCATGGGGTTGGTGCATGAAGAGTTTGAATCTATCGAATTACTTTCTCAAAAACTAAAAAATATTGTTGATAGTAAAGAATATGTGCAATGGTCGGAGAAAGAGAGTGCCTTAGATCATTTCCAAGCAGCTAGAAGAATGTTAAGTTCAATTCTAAAATTTTAAAAAAATACATGGCTTCTCTAGGATTTCAAAAGTTTAAAAAAATTCATATGATTGGCATTGGTGGTTCCGGAATGATCGGAGTTGCAACTATTTTACAAAAACGTGGTTTTAAAGTTACCGGCTCAGATCTTGTAATGACAGATGAGCTGCAGGAATTAAAAAAACTAGGCGCTAAAGTTCAAATTGGTCATGAGCCTAAGCTTATTAAAAATGCAGATTTAGTTGTTGCTTCATCTGCAATATCCAAGAACAACTCAGAACTCGTGCATGCTAAGAAATCTAGATTAACTATTATTCCAAGAGCAGAAATGCTCGGAACTTTGATGAGGCCGTATCGGAGCATTGCAATTGCTGGCAGTCACGGCAAGACAACTACAACAAGCATCATTGCAAGTATTTTCAATGCAGCAAATTTAAGCCCTACTTATGTCATCGGAGGGCAAGTGCTGAGCATTGGAAGAAGTTCTAATCTCGGAGATGGTAATTATATTATTGTAGAAGCAGATGAAAGTGATGGATCATTTTTACATCTGCAGCCTGACGTTGCTGTTATAACTAACATTGATAATGATCATTTAAGTTTCTATGAATCAGATCAGGAAAAATTAAATCAATCTTTTGTTAGTTTTGCAGAAAATTTACCTTTTTATGGCCATATCATTCTCAATTTAGATGATCCAAACATTCGTAAAATTTCCAGAGAAATTCATAGAGATCAAATTACTTTTGGCTTTACCTCAAAAAATAGATTCCAAATAGTTAATATTAAACTGAGAAACGGCATTCAAAAATTTCAATTAACAGACCATATTAATAAAAAAAACTACAAATTTTCTACTAATTTAAGTGGTAGACATAATTTATATAATGTTGCTGCAGCTGTTTGTGTGGCAATAGAAGAAAATATATCTATAAAAAATATTGCTAAAGGATTGCATGACTTTCAAGGAGTTGGTAGAAGATTTGAACTTTCAAAAATCAATTTAGCAGATCAACCGCATGTGTTAATAGATGACTATGGCCATCACCCTGCTGAAATTTTATCAACTATCCTAGCAACTAAAGAAAAATTCCCTCGTAAAAAGATATGCATGATTTTTGAGCCCCATAGATATTCAAGAACGCAACAATTATTTGATGACTTTGTAAAAGTTCTTTCCAAAGTAGATTTTCTTCTTTTATTAGATATATATCCAGCAAGCGAAAAACCTATCAAAGGAATTTCATCTCAAAAACTTGCTTTTGAGATAATGAAAAATCATAAAAATGTTCACTATCTTGAAAGTCAAGATCCAATAGATTGGCTTCAAAACAATCATCAAGATTTTTCAATTTTAATTACTCAAGGAGCAGGCACAATTTCAAAACTTAATAATGAGATTAAAATAAAGTGGCAATAAAAAAAATTACAGTATTGTATGGGGGACAATCATCTGAGCGTGAAGTTTCGCTTGAAAGTGGAAAATATATATTCCAATCATTACAAGACTTGGGATATGAGGCTGAACTTATTGACTACCCAGAAAACTTTTCCTATGAGGGACTAACGCAAGAAGACTTTATTTTTATTGCTCTTCATGGAGAGGATGGTGAATCAGGAGAATTGCAAAAACTTTTACAGCAAAAGGGCATTCCATTTTCTGGCAGCAGTTTTCAAGCTTGTGTAAATACTTGGAACAAACATACATGTAAAGAACTTCTTAAAAAAAATAACATTCTTACTCCAAAGTGGATTACTATTTCATCGCTCTTAGAGGTACAGGAAAATCTAGATGATAGTTTTTTTGATCAGCTGAGACCATTTAAAGAGCTTTTTTTGAAGCCTGCAGAAGATGGATCTAGCATAGATGTTTTTAAAATTTCTAATAATAAAGAATTAGAGTTAGCTATTTCTGACTGTATAAATCCAAGACGGCCATTTATTTTTGAGGAAAGTATTGATTTTAAGGAGCTTACAGTTCCCATTCTAAATGGAAGATGCATGCCTGCCGTTGAGATCAAAACTTCTGAATCCTTTTATAACTTCAATGCAAAATATGTGAATGATGACACTCAGCTTTCTGATCTAATGCTTTCAAAAGATGAGAAAAATAACCTTGAACAAATTTGCTTAAGGACAGTCGATGTAATGGGTTGCAGGGGGTGGTTAAGAGTTGATCTTTTGCAGGACAGAAACAATAATTTTTATGTGCTTGAAGTCAATACTGTGCCCGGCATGACTTCACATAGTTTATTTCCGAAATCTGCAGAGTCCATCGGGCTATCATACAATGATCTTGTTCAAGAAATTATAAATGCTAAGTAAAAAGGCCTTATTAATTTTTATTTTAATCCCTATTTTCTTTAGTTGTTCAGGTAGCACAAATCAAAAAGTCATTATTGTATTTGAGAAGCCTCCGATTTTGAAACAAGAGCAAGAATTAGTTTTAGCTCTATCAAGCCAAACTTCGAAGACAAAACTCTCAAAATTTTTAAATAATCAAAATTGGATTAAATCTTATTTAATTAAAAAAAATCTATTCAAGCCTTTAGAAGTATTTATTGAGACAAAAGAGCCAAAATATATTTGGCAAGAGAGGTTTTATCTAGATTCTGATTTAACAAAGTTTTTATATTTTGGTGAATATCCTGAATTACTACATTTATACATACCAATTGAATTAGTGAATAAATGGTCTCAAGTTGAAGATCAGATTCATGCTGTCGTCCAAACCTATAATCTAAAAATTTTTTCCGTTTCTTATACTGAAGCAGAAGGATGGCATTTATACACTGAAAACGATCTACAAATTAATTTGGGTTCAGAGCTTTCTTCTGATGTATTTAAAAAACTTTCTTTAGCCTTAAAATATATTTTAGAAAAAAACTTAACTCCTAGTATTATTGATTTAAGATACAAAGAT
>CEQN01041486.1_pt1 | contig 14351 bp, 15 predicted proteins | sample 427011 | NCBI WGS metagenome assembly CEQN01 (sample SAMEA2621277, study PRJEB7988) | marine metagenome | biome: marine biome (ENVO:00000447); feature: deep chlorophyll maximum layer (ENVO:xxxxxxxx); material: "saline water (ENVO:00002010), including plankton (ENVO:xxxxxxxx)" | depth 120 m
TGGAGACCATATACTGCCAGAAATCACCCCACATCCAACATCAAACACAATTATTCAAAAAGAGGTTTCAAAATCTCTGCCAAGTTTTCTGAAAAACACATCACCTTGGTTTGGATTAGGTACTTATTTAAACTCTCTGTCAACAACAATGCGACTGGGAAACGAGTATTCAATCCTACCCGCTCACAGGCTTCATAACAAAGGAGAATTTAATTGGATAGACCAATCAAGGGGTTTAGAAATTATCTCTCATCATGAAAAAAGATTAAAAAGAATTATTCAGAGATTAAATTACAATTCAGATTCATTAGAGGACCTGACAAGGGGGATTTTCGAAAAGAGTAAATTATTGGGGTCCAACATTTTTGCAGCAATGTCAGAAATAGTAGCTCATTTAGAGTTCTTAGAAGACTGTAAGGACATAGAAGTATCTAATTCAGGAAAAATCACCATTTTAGGTGAAGGGGATAACTATATAAAGAAATTAGATATGATTCGGTCTGTATAATATACATAACTCGCGCCTGTAGCTCAGCGGATAGAGCACTGGTCTTCGGAACCAGGTGTCGGGGGTTCGAATCCCTCCAGGCGTACCAATCACACCTTAATTTTTTCGTGAACGAAATTTGCTTGAGTAATCAAATCACAAAGCTCTGTACCTGTAAAAATAATATGACCTAGCTTTCTTCTATTTTTAATTTGATCCTTCCCATACATATATAACTTGCAATTAGTCTTATCAAGTATCTCATCCATTAAATCAGATTTAAGCAAATTTTCCATTTCAAATCCTAAAACATTTAGCATCACGACTGGACCTAAAGGTAAAGGTTGAGACAAAGGTAATCCACACAAAACCCTAACTTGCATCTCATATTGCGAAATAGAAAAAGCATCTATAGTCAGGTGACCAGAATTATGTGGACGGGGAGCTATTTCATTTACTAAGACGGTATCTTCATCAACCATAAACATTTCTACACAAAAAACACCTGCGTCTCCCAACAAAGAAACTACTTTTTCTGCTATATTTTTTGCGTTTATTTGGGTTTTATTCGGAATTCGAGCTGGGTAAATACTCATTCTCAATATATTTTCAGAATGAGTATTTTCAATCACAGGAAATGACATTGTTTTTCCCGAACCATCACTCGCTACTATCACAGAAATTTCACATAAATACTCAACTTTACTTTCAGCAACCCAAGGTCCATCACCTTCGATAGATTGAAGGTCATCAACTTGATTAATGCTCCATTGTCCGTGTCCGTCATAACCTAAAGTGGCAGTTTTAACTATCCAAGGCATATCAAATTGAACTTTTTCAAAGTCGTCAAAAGAGTAAATAGGACAAAAATCAGTTAAAGGAAATGAGTTCTTTGTCAAATAGGTTTTTTCAGTAATTCTATTTTGTGCTAATGCTAAAGATTTGCTACTAGGTCTAACAATCGTTTTATCTTCTAAAAACTGTACCAATTCTGATGGGACGTTTTCCCACTCTAAAGACACAGCGTCAACATCATTTAAAAAAAAATCTGCTGATTCAAAATCTAAAAAATCTGTACTCTGAGATTTCTCAGCAAATCTTTTAGCGGGAGCTTTCTCATTAGGGTCCCAAACTACAACCTTGTACCCCATTCTTAAAGCTGCCTCACTAAAAAAACCTCCTAGTTGTCCGCCCCCTAACATTCCTAGATAAGCACCTGGAAGTAGCAAATTCTTAGATTCCATCATCAAGCCCTTTAGCACTTGGATTATTTAAAACTTTTTCAGTTAAATCACTTCTCCATATCTTTAATCGTTCTCTAAGGTCGAGGTCAGAAACGGCTAAGATCTGAGCAGCTAGTAAGGCTGCATTTTCGGAACCTTCTATAGCAACCGTAGCCACTGGCACACCTCGAGGCATTTGAACAATAGACAACAATGAATCCATCCCTTTTAAATTCTCTAATGGAATAGGAACGCCTATTATTGGAATCACTGTTTTTGCAGCTAACATTCCAGGCAGATGCGCTGCTCCTCCAGCACCCGCAATTATTACTTGAATACCTCTAGATTCAGCCGTTTCTGCATACTCAAATAACCAGTCCGGTGTTCTGTGAGCAGAAACTACCCTTAATTCATTACTAATTTGTAATTCATCTAATAAATTTATTGCTTTCTCTAGAACTGGAAAATCTGATGTACTCCCGCCTAAAACGCCAATCTTTGGAGAAACTGATTGATTATTTGCCATATTTATCTCCATATTTTTTGTATATTCATGATAATTCTGTTGAACAAAGTTTTTCAATACTCCGTAGTATTGTAGAATTTGTATCTATGGAAAAACAGATTTCAAAATACTCTTTACCTATTTCTAAATTGGAAGGGATGTTTATCTCTGATACTAATCATTTAAATTTGAAAAACAAATTGACTAACAGCATACATGAGGCGTTTAGTAAATCAGAATACATTTCCATAGATTGCCCTATTCTTGAACCTACAGAACTCTATGAACGGAAATCTGGTGGGGAAATCTCTAAAAGGCTGTATTCGTTTTCAGAACCAAACGGAAAAAAAGTAAGTTTACGGCCAGAATTCACTTCCTCTATTATACGTATATTAATTGAATCTAATGCGAACAGCAGCTCTGAATATAGGTATCAGTATTCTGGGCCTGTTTTTAGAAACCAAGAAAAAAACCTGCCTTCATCTACCAAACAATTCACACAACTGGGAGCAGAACTAATAGGGAATAATTCTATCCAATCTGATGCTGAAATTTTATCTTTATCTCTAGAATGTATTTCTAAAACCCCCATAAAAAACCTCACAATTGCAATTGGAAACGTAGGACCAATAAGAGAATTTCTTGGGAATTCCGGATTCACTGAAGCTTTAACTGATTTTACCTTAGACAACATAAACAAACTTCAAGTTGATGACTCAACAAAAGCGCTAACTCAAAAGGCTTTAGAATTAGGTCTATTATCTAAGGTTGTGTCAGATACCGATTCGTCAACAGAAGATAAAATTCTAAAACTTTTGACAGATCTGGAATCTAAAAAAGATTCATATAATTTTGGCAGAAGAACAGCAGATGAAGTTGCAGAAAGATTAAGAAAGAAGCAAATAAATTCATTAAAATCAACTGAATATAATAAAATTCTTACAGTTTTATTAAATTTTTTCAGAGAGTTTTCTAAGACTAATGTAGTTAGTATTAAATCTACCTCTTACCCACAAGAACTATTAAATTCAATTTCGTATATTTCCAACGTAGTGAAAGAAGTCTCTATTCCAAAAAATCTAGATGTAACATTTTTAATAGACTTTGAACGTAATAGGGGATTGACCTATTACACAGGAATAATATTCGACATAGAAACTGAGATAAATCAAAACACCAAAACTATTGGTGGCGGTGGTAGATATGACGGACTTTTTAGAGCTCTAGGCCACCACACAGATATACCTGCCATTGGATTTGCAGTAAATATTGATGAAATCATTTCAATAGATAGAGGTGAAACTTGACTTCTTCAGATTTAACTCTTGCAATTTCAAGTAGCGGTGCTCTATATGATTCCACTTTAGAATTCCTAAATAATTGTGGATTAGAAGTAAATAGACCTAATAAACGCCGTTATATTGGCGAAATACCAGCCCTTGCTGGAGTTTCTATTTTGTTCCAAAGAAGTGCTGATATTACTTGGAAAGTTGAAGAAGGAAATGCCGATCTAGGAATAGTAGGGTATGACCGTTATTTAGAATTTCAAACTAACCCTGAATATACTCAAATCTTGTTAAATAATTTAGGTTTTGGGGCTTGTTCATTAGCTTTTGGGGTTCCAGAATCATGGTTTGATGTTTCTTCAATTGCTGATCTAGCAGAAGTTGCTACAGATTTTAAACGTAAAGGATTGAATCTTAAAATAGCTAGCAAATTCCCTAGACTGACTGAACATTTTCTAATCTCAAATAGCATTTCAAATTTTTCTATTGTTCCTTCAAGCGGAACTTTGGAAATAGCTCCAGAAATGGGCTCAGCTGACATAATCACTGACATTACATCAACAGGAACTACAATGAAAGCTAACAAGCTCAAAACAATATCTGGTGGAATCATACTTGATTCTGAATCTTGCTTGATTGTTAACAGCCAATCCATATCAGATCAATCAAATAAGCTAGCTATAATTAATCAAATTGTTACAAAACTACAAAGCTACTTAAGCAAAAGGGTTAAGGATGCCTAATTTAGCTACACACATTCACTTTGCTATGAAATCAGTCCCAGAGACAATGCCACAAGAATTTCTTCCTATATATTTACTAGGAGCTACATCTCCAGATATCCGAGTAATAACTAAAGAAAATAGATCTGTGTACCATTTTGTAGACTTGGACTTTAATTCAGTGGGAGAGGGAATTGCAAACATGACGCAAAAATTTCCTGAAATACATCAAATTAAAGATCAGGATGAAATTATAAAAACATTTTTAACTGGCTACGTAACTCATTTAGTTTTGGATGAAACTTGGATAACTACAGTTTTCAGAAAACATTTTTCAAATGAAAACGTTTTCCCAAAATCTACCCCCATACTTGTCTTAGACAGAGCGATCCAAATGTACATGGACAGCCAATATTGGGGTTCAATCGAATCAAAAATTGAATCAATTGAAAAATGTAATATAGAAAAAGTGTCACTTCCTTTTTTAAGTAACAACTCTTTGAACGAGTGGAGAGATTGGATCTGTAACTTTTTAAATCTTGGATTTTCATGGGACAGGCTCAACTTTATGGCTAAACGCATCTCAAACGGAAATGCTCAACACGAAGCAATTCCATTCACCCAGAACTTTTTGGCAGACCCCATTCAAAACATAAACAATGTTTTGAATTTATTGCCACAGAATTTATTAGAAGAATTTGAATCCACTAGTAAAGATAATATAGACAAAGCTATAAATGGATTTTTAAATGAATATAATTAAAGGTTTTGAAAAATCTAAAGAATTTCTATCTGCAAACCGTTTCATTAATCTTAATTCAGATTCTATCTTAAAATCATCTCAATTGGTTTTTGGAGAGCCACTTGATGCACACTCATATGTACAGAAAATAGTTGATCAAGTACGTAATTCTGGAGATCAAGCAATAAAAGATCTTGTACTTAAAATAGAAGGGCATGCAACTAATAATTTTGTCATCAACCAGAATAAATTAGAGGATGCTTACAACAAAATACCTCAAAACCTTCAAAAAGCATTAACTCTATCAGCTGAAAGGATTACCGAATTCCATAAAAAATCCTTACCTAAGTCTTGGTATGACGAAACAGAAGGTTATGGACAAAACTTCATTCCTGTAAATTCTGTTGGAGCTTATATACCTGGAGGCACTGCACGATATCCATCTACTGTACTAATGTCCACTATCCCAGCAAAGATTGCAGGTGTAAAAAAAATTTCAATCACATGTCCAGTTAATTCCAATGGGGATATACCGGATTCAGTATTAGCTGCTGCATACATAGCCAAAGTAGACAAAGTTTATGGAGTTGGCGGTGCACAAGCTGTAGCTGCACTAGCATATGGAACAGAAACTATTGAACCGGTCGATATTATTTGTGGACCTGGAAATTTATTTGTGACATTAGCAAAAAAAATAGTGTTTGGAGATGTCGGGATTGATGGGCTGTATGGACCAACAGAAACTTTAGTAATTGCAGACAACTCTTCTAATCCAACCCTTGTTGCAGCAGACTTAATAGCTCAAGCTGAACACGATGAATTAGCAAAACCAATTCTTATAACAAATTCGAATGATATAGCCTTAAAAGTGCAATCTGAATTAGAGATAAGGGTATCTAGAATAGCCCGAAATAGTATTGCCAAAATTTCTTTACAACAGCAAGGAGCTATTTGCCTTGTAGACTCAATTGAGGAATCTTTAACTCTTGGCAATATTTTCGCCCCTGAGCATTTATGCCTAGCAGTTGAGAATCCTCAAAAATGGGTACCATTCGTGTTAAATGCCGGAATGATATTTTTAGGCGAATTTTCCCATGAAGTTTTAGGCGATTATGGCGCAGGCCCAAGTCATGTAATGCCTACAGCAGGCACAGCCCGATTCAATTCAGGATTAGGAGTACATACTTTTCAAAAAACAGTCCCAATAGTTAATATTTCTCAATCAAATTCCATTAAAATTGGTGAATTAGCAGCAACCATAGCCAAAGAAGAAGGATTAACAGGCCATGCAGAAGCAGCAGAAATCAGAAAAGAATTATTTGAATAATGAAAAACTTTAATATCGACAAAATAGTCAGACCGCATTTACTTTCTTTGGCAACATATGATGCAGTCAACCCACCAGAACTTCTATCTAAAAAATCAGGCATACCTGAAACTGAAATTATAAAATTAAATGGTAACGAAAACCCATACGGGGCCTCACCAAAAGCTATAGAATCTATTAATCAAACACAAGTACACCTATATCCTGATCCTGACCAAATCAGAATCAGAAATGCAATAAGTAAATACACTGGGCTCCCAATTGAAAACATAGTAGCTGGTGCAGGCGCAGACGAAATTATTGATTTAATTTTCCGTATATTTATTTCTCCCGGAGACTCAATTTTAGATTGTTCACCCACATTTGGTATGTATAGTTTTTGTGCCAAAATTGCTGGAGCAAATGTAAAATTTGCAGAGAGAGATTCAAATTATGATTTAAATATCGAAGAAATCGAAAAAAATATCGACTCTACTACAAAACTAATATTCATTACCTCTCCAAACAATCCTACGGGAAATACAGTCAGCCTTGATCACATTAAATATCTTTTACAAAAAGATATCCTGATAGTAGTTGATGAAGCGTATTTTGAATTTGCAAAATCTTCAGTACAAAATTTAGTTCTAGAACATCCAAACTTAATTGTTCTAAGAACCATGAGTAAATGGGCAGGATTAGCTGGGTTAAGAGTAGGTTACGGATTAATGCATTCTGCGGCTACAAAATACTTAATGGAAATCAAACCCCCTTACAATGTGAATGTAGCTGCTGAAGCTGCATTACTAGCCTCATTTGACGACATAGAGTTTTTGCAAAGAAATGTCGACAAGATAATAGTTGATAGAAATCGGATGCATGTTGAGCTAAATAAAATCAACGGATTAACAGCCTATCCCTCATCCGGCAATTACATTTTGTGTGAATTCACAGAAAATCACTGCAAAACTGTATATGGAGAATTAGAAGAAAACGGTATATTCGTTAGGAAGTTCAATACTGAAAGACTAAAAAATTCATTTAGAATTTCAATTGGTACAGAAATGCAAAACCAAAAAGTCCTAAAAACAATTCAAAAAGCAATGAATCATGAGTAAATCACAAAGAATAGCCCAAAAAAAAAGAAAAACTAACGAAACTGACATTAATGTCAAAATCAATTTGGATGGAACAGGCGTATACAATGTAAAAACTGGTAACGGAATGTTAGACCATCTACTTGCACAAATAGCACGTCACGGGTTGATGGATTTAGATATTCAAGCATCTGGTGATATTGAAGTGGGTTATCATCATTTAGTAGAAGACATAGCTATTACATTAGGCCAAACAATTAACGAAGCATTATCTGACGGGCAAGGCATCACACGAATGGGACATACATACGTACCCTTGGATGAGGCCCTAGTTTTAACAGTTGTAGATTGCGGGGGTAGGGGATACGCATGCGTAGAATCACCTTTGACAGATTCTGATCTAGGTGGATTACCTTCGGATTTAATTCGTCATTTCATGGAAGCATTTGCAATTGAGGCAAAAATTAATCTGCATTTAAAAGTGGTCTCAGGAATTAACAACCACCACATCGCTGAAGCTTCATTCAAGAGTTTAGCTAGATCTCTAAAAACAGCAGTATCTTTCGATCCTAGAGTAGGAGATTCAATTTCTAGTACTAAAGGAACTATTAACGCCTAAACTATTTTTCTAATTCAAATTCAAAATCTTCTATAATCGGATTAGAAAGTAGTTTTTGACACATTTCAGACACCTGAAGCCTGATATCAGATTCTTCACCATCTTCAATGTCTAATTCAATAAACTTTCCAGCTCTAACATCATTAACCATATTAAATCCAAGTTTATGAAGTGCACCTTTTATAGTTGTGCCCTGAGGGTCACTTACTGTGGGTTTAAGACTAATAAAAATTTTGACTTTCAAAAAATTAATTACCTGACAATGAAGTTAACATCGGAGCAATCAATCCCAATATCAACAATATAGCTACCAATGAAACAGCAATTGTGATGAGCCATCTTTTAATTTTACTTTTAGCTGATTGCCTATCTCTACGAGCAGCTCTAGCTTGGGTAGCAGTTAATCTATCTTTTTTAGGTGTTTTTTGTGTAGTCATCACTCTCTCATTTTATTTTTAATTCGGTTAAAGTTTCAAATACTTCTAGGTAAATTCTACTCGTTTCAGAAATAATAGCACTTGGTAATTCAGGTCCCGGATACTCTTTATCCCAATTCTGGCCCAATAACCAATTTCTAATAAATTGCTTATCAAAACTTTCTTGTACTTTTCCAGGTTCATATTTTGTAAAATCCCAAAACCTACTAGAGTCGGGAGTTAAAATCTCATCAATTAAAATTATTTGATTATCTATTATTCCGAATTCAAATTTAGTATCTGCAATAATGATACCTTTACTTAGTGCATAATCATGGGCAAAACTATACAAATCCAAAGTGACATGTCTCAACTCTTCCGCTATGTCTGAACCTACAATGCTAATCATTTGATCAAAGCTGATATTCTCATCGTGACCTTCATTTGCTTTAGTAGAAGGAGTAAAAATTGTAGATTTCAATTTATCAGACTCCACTAATCCTTCTGGTAGCTTAATTCCACTTGTGGAACCTTTTTCTTGATACTCTAAAAGAGCTGAACCAGTTATATAGCCTCTAGCAACACATTCAACATCTAACCTTTCAGCCTTTTTTACCAACATGGATCTTGCCTTCAAATCAGAAGAGTAGCAATCTAATCTTTGATCATCAACTCCTAATTTCAAAAAATGATTTGGGATAATATGTTTTGTTTTCTCAAACCAAAAAGATGCCATTTGATTAAGTACTTTACCTTTTCCAGGAATCCCTGTTGGTAAAACTACATCAAACGCAGAGACTCTATCTGTAGCAACCATTAATAAAGTTTCCTCATCAACAAAATGAGTATCGCGAACCTTACCTCTGTGGATCAAATTGGGGAAATCTGATTCTAATAAAGCTGTAGAATCAATCATACTTCAACTTAACCCTGCTTTAGCATAAATTTCATCTACATATTGGGTATAGGATTTATAGTCAAACAAATCGTCTAATTCACTTTGCGACAATAAATTTTTGACTTGCAAATCATTACATATCAATTCTCTAAAATCTAATTTCTCATCCCAAGTTTGCATAGAATAATTCTGTACTAACTTGTAAGCATCTTCACGACTAATTCCTTTCTCAACTAATTTCAACATTGTCCTTTGAGAAAAAAGTAACCCATTAGTAATTTCCATGTTTTCTGCCATTCTATCTTCATAAATCCTCAATCCAGATATCACTTCAGTCAAGATATTAGTAATGTAATCTAAAGCCATACAACCATCAGGAAATATTAGTCTCTCTGCAGAGGAATGGCTGATATCTCGCTCTCCCCACAAAGCTACATTTTCAATAGAAGTTAGTGCATAACCTCTTATCAATCTAGCCAAACCACAAACCCTCTCAGTCAACTCAGGATTTCTTTTATGTGGCATAGAAGACGATCCTGTTTGCCCATCTCCAAACGGCTCTTCAACTTCTCTTATTTCAGTTCTTTGTAACCCTCTAATCTCTGTTGCTATTTTTTCTAAAGTAGCAGCAATCAATGCCAGTGTAGTCATAAAGTGGGCATGGCGATCTCTTTGGATTACTTGGTTAGATACAGGAGCAGGTTTTAAACCTAATAAAGCACACACTTCTATTTCTATCTGCGGGGGAGCTGTAGCATGGGTACCAACAGGGCCTGAAATTTTACCTACAGATATAGAAGATTTTGCTTGATGTAATCTCTCAATTGCTCTATTTAACTCATCCCACCATAGTGCCATCTTAAGACCTAGAGTAACTGGTTCGGCATGAACTCCATGAGTTCTACCCATCATCAAAGTGTTCTTATGTTCTATGGCCTTATCTTTTAAGGCTTCTCTTAGATCATTTAATTCATAATCTAATAATTCACAAGCTTCAACTAATTGCATACTAGTGGATGTATCCCACACATCGCTAGTAGTTAGACCTTGATGAATCCATCTTCCTTCCTCTCCTAAATTAATGGTAGTTGCTTTAATAAAAGCTGTCATATCGTGTTTAGTTGTCTGCAAAATTTCTGTGAACACATCGAAATCATATGAAGCATTTCTGATTTTTTTAATATCATCTTGAGGAATCAAGCCTATTTTTGCCCAAGCCTCACAAACTGCTATTTCAATCTGCAACCATTTATCATATTTATTTTTGTCAGACCATACAGCCTTCATTTTTTCTCTAGCATATCTTTCAATCATTAGTAATCCTAAATATTTGTTCCTATATCTTTTCTGTAGTAAGAATCCTCGAATTGAATTCGGTCTAAATTCTCGTAACATTTTTTAATAGCTAGACTCATAGTATCTGCAACAGAATTAACAGTTAGTACTCGTCCTCCTGAAGTAATTGTATTCCCCATGTGGTCCAATTCTGCACCAGCATAAAATATATTAACTAAATTATCAGTAGTGTCTAATCCTTTAATTGCAAATCCCACATCATAGTCTCTTGGATATCCCCCCGAAGCCATTACAACTCCCACTGATGATTTTGAACTCCACTGGACATTATTTTTTTGAATATCACCATTGATACATGACAGCATGACATCAATAATATCTGATTTCATTAATGGCAAAATCACCTGAGATTCAGGATCTCCAAGTCTGCAATTAAATTCAATCACTTTTGGACCTTCTTCATTAATCATCAATCCTATAAAAAGAACTCCGACATATGGAACATAATTTATTTTCATTTCATCAATCATCGGAGTAACAATATTTTCTAACACATCTTGTTCTATTTGTTCATCCCAATTAGCTGGAGGTGAAAATGCACCCATTCCTCCGGTATTAGGACCTGTGTCGCCTTCGCCAATCCGCTTATGATCACAGGCTGCAATTAAAGAAGAAAATGAATTACCATCACAAAACACGAAAGCACTAGCTTCCCAGCCTGTTAATAATTGTTCAATTAATATTGATTCCCCAGAAGAACCAAATGTTTTCTGTTCCATTAATTCATTTATTGCATTTTTAGATTCAGATTTATTTGCACATACAAACACACCTTTACCTGCTGCCAATCCATCAGCTTTCACTACCAATGGACCTGAAAAATCTTCTACATACTCATATGCTTCTTTAGGGTTTGTAAATAACTTAGAATCTGCAGTAGGAATATTTCTTTTTTGCATTATTTGCTTAGCAAAAGATTTACTTGATTCAATTTGAGCACAAATTTGTGATGGGCCAAATATTTTGAGCCCATTTTCTTTGAATAAATCTACAATTCCTAAATCAAGTGGAACCTCAGGGCCCACAACAGTCAAATCAATCTGATTGTTAATTGCAAACTCTAATAATTTTTCAATTTCAGAATCTCTGTAATTCAAATTTAATCCAAATTGCTGAGTTCCAGCATTACCAGGAGATATGTATAACTGTGACAGTTTAGGGCTTTGAGCAATTTTCCATGCCAAAGCACTTTCTCTACCGCCATTCCCTACAAGTAAAACTTTCATATCATTAAAATTTTTCATACCCAAATTCAAAATTGAGTAACTTCCTTTTTTTATTTATTCCCCCTGTACCACTATAACCACCAATGTCTCCATTAGAACGAATAACTCTATGGCAAGGAATGATAATGGGGTAGGGGTTTTTAGCACAGGCATTTGCAACTGCACGAGAAGCGAGGGGAGTACCGATTAAGTTAGCGATCTGTTTATATGTCATAACACTACCAAAAGGAATTTTGATTAACTCTTGCCAAACTTTCTGTTGAAACTGCGTTCCATATGAAATTTTTGTTATTTCATCAATCATAAAACCGGCTTTATAGAATTAGATACTTTATTTGCTTTTAGTTTAGCCATTTCAACATTGTCTCCTAGGGCTAAGGCCACTCCCATTCGTCGTTCTCCATTAACCGACGGTTTACCAAAAAGGCGTAATTGAGTATCTGGTTCACTAAGGCCATCACTGGAAATTTCAAATCGAACATTTTCAGATGATCCACTCACCAAAACTACAGATGATGCAGCTGGTCCTCTAAAATTTATGTTAGAAATCGGCAGTCCTAAAATAGCTCTCACGTGTAATGCAAATTCACTTAAATCCTGACTAATCAAAGTTACCATTCCAGTGTCATGAGGGCGAGGACTTAATTCACTAAAAAAAACCTCATCATTTTTAACAAAAAATTCAACTCCAAATAACCCGTTACCTCCTAATGCTGAAGTCACTAACTGAGCAATATTTTTTGCTTCATTAAGTGCTTTTATAGTCATCTCTTGAGGTTGCCAAGATTCTTGATAATCTCCATTTTCCTGTCTATGACCAATGGGTTCACAAAATAAGCAGTCATTAGTAGTTTGAATAGTCAAAAGTGTGATTTCATAGTCAAAATCAATAAAACTTTCTACAATCACCTTACTTGATTCACCCCTTGATCCAGCAATAGCATACTCCCAAGCATTTTGAATTTCTGAATCATTTTTAACTAATGATTGACCTTTTCCAGAACTAGACATAACTGGTTTAACTACGCAAGGAAGCCCTATACGTTCTATAGAAGATTGAAATTCATTGAAATTTTCAGCAAATAAAAAATCTGATGTTGGGACTTTGAGAGTTTCTGCAGCAAGTTTTCGAATTCCTTCTCTATCCATAGTTAAATTTGTTGCATTAGCAGATGGTATTACTGTAAATCCTTCAGATTCTAAATCTATTAGTGTTTTAGTAGAAATAGCTTCAATTTCAGGAACTATATAATCTGGTTTTTCTGAAAAAATTACATTTTTCAATTCATCTGGATCTTGCATGTTAATCACATAGTTTCTATGAGCAACTTGCATGGCCGGCGCATTTGCGTATCTGTCGACAGCAATAACTTCAACCCCTAGTCTTTGGAATTCAATAACAACCTCTTTACCTAATTCTCCAGACCCAAGCATAAGTACTTTTGTAGAATGTTGTGAAAAAGGAGTTCCGAGTATTGTCATTATCTAAATCGAATATTTTCGCGAGTTAAATCTTGTACAGTTTTTGCACCCATCAATTTCATACCTCTTTGGATTTCGTCTTGCATCAAACCCATTGCTTTTTCAACACCTTTTTCTCCAGAAGCAGCAAGAGCGTATAAATACATTCTTCCTCCAGAGCAAGCTTTAGCACCTACTGACAATGCTTTGAGAACATGAGTCCCTCTTCGGATTCCTCCGTCACAAATCACATCCACTTTATCACCAACTGCATCAACAATTTCTGATAACTGGTCAAAAGGAGATCTAGATCCATCTAACTGTCTTCCCCCATGATTAGAAACCATAATAGCTGACGCTCCAACATCTACAGCTTTTTTAGCATCTTCTACAGACATAATGCCCTTTAAACACAAAGGTCTGCCCCATTTTTTATTGATATCGGCAACAGTATCCCAATCCATATTCTGGTCTAACATTGAATTAAAGTATTCACCAACTGAAATAGTAATATCTGTCCCTTGTTTGATGTGATCTTGTAATTGAGGTAATGAAAATCCTTCTCTAAGCAAATAGTTCAAAGTCCAACGAGGATGGGTAGCAAAACTTATAAAACTTCCAACATTCAATCTAGGCGGAGATGTAAAACCAGTATAAAAATCACGTTCTCTGTTACCACCAACTATAGTGTCAACAGTTAAAGCTATTGCATCAAAATCATACTCGATGCATTTTTCAATCATACTATCGTTTAATCCCTTATCTTTATGAATATAGAGCTGAAACATTTTTGGAGAAGAAATACTATTGGCTATCTCTTCAATACTTACAGTTGCTAAAGATGAAATACCAAAAAATGTTCCGAATTTTTCTGCAACTTTACCAACTGCTCTCTCTCCTTGGTAATGAAACAATCGTTGTAATGCAGTAGGGGAGAAAAATAATGGTAAATTGAGCTCTTGACCCATTACTGTAACGCTCATGTCTATATCTTCTACACCCTTTAA
>CEQN01053481.1_pt1 | contig 14350 bp, 13 predicted proteins | sample 427011 | NCBI WGS metagenome assembly CEQN01 (sample SAMEA2621277, study PRJEB7988) | marine metagenome | biome: marine biome (ENVO:00000447); feature: deep chlorophyll maximum layer (ENVO:xxxxxxxx); material: "saline water (ENVO:00002010), including plankton (ENVO:xxxxxxxx)" | depth 120 m
TTTTTTTTTTATTATTTTTTGAAAATTTTTTTAATTTTCTAAATTCACTTATTTTATTAAATGGAGGCTTTTCACAGAAGATATATTCTGCGGTATTTTTAAAATATTCTAAATATTTATAATGTGTAAAGCTTGGAGAACATATAAATATTATTTTGCATTTTTTTAATAAAAATAATTTTTTTGTAAAAATATATGTTCTTGTATTGCTTTTTTTTTTAGAACTAAAAATTAAAATTTTTTTCTTTATTCTGTTATGAACAATTTGTGAAATTTTTGAGCCTTGTGATCCATATCCCAAAATTCCAATATCTAAATCATTATGCATTTATTACATGGATTAACTTTTTTACGAGAATTTTCTAAGTGTTTAGCTCTTAAATTATTATATATATCTGAATTCCAAACTTTTTTAATATTATATGAGTTGTTTAAATCAAAGTCCCCTGTCTTTAAAACAGTTTTATAATCAAAATCACAAGGATTAATTTTACCGTCCCACCATAAAAACATTCTTCTCCATAATTCACTGCAAGGAGATGATATTTCATTAATTTTGTTTTCATAAGAACTTTGCCAAGGTGTATAATTTGTAAAAGCTAAAATATCTGCATATTCTTGCCATTGATCCTTCATGCTATCAATGTTTTGTATATTGTTTATTTTTACACCACTAATTCTAATTATTATATCACTATCACTATAATGTTTATTTTTTATTTCACTAAATAATCTTATATTGGAATATACTTTTTCAAAATTACCATTTACTCTGATTTTTTCGTAATTTTCTTTATCAGCAGAGTCTACGGAGAAAACAATAGTATTTAAATTAGAAGATAAAATCTTATGAATCTTTTTTTCATTTAGCATAGATCCATTAGTGTTCATTTTTAATGCTAGAAACTTGTTACTACAATAATTTAACATATCGATAATTTCTAAATTCAACATTGGTTCACCTCTGGATGCAAGTGTGATTGCTTCTACATTTCCCTCTAACTCATCAACAATTTTTTTGAACAATTCCAATTTCATATTACCCATATGCCCTGACGATTTTTTAGAAAAGGTTCTATCTTTTTGATAACACATAATACATCTGTAATTACAAACTGAAGTTGGCTCTACTTGAACGCATGGTGGATAGTCCTCTAAAATTTTTTCATCTGGATAAATTTTATATTTATATCTATATTCTAGATATCTCTTTAAATTTTCTCCCTCTAGTTTTTCTAACTCAATTCTATCAATATCACCTGGTAGTATCTCGCTATTATTTTCATTTTTAAAATAACTTTCATAAGCAGATACATATTTTTTTATAATATGATCATTTTCAGTTATTTTTATTTTTTTAATCTTTTCAAATGTAGTTTTATGATCTTGTGGCAATCTATTAATTAATAAATTTTCAGTAAAAAAACCTTTTTGTCTTTCTTTAGGATTGACAGTTATTAATTCACTCATTTAGATAACTATACAGTTTTTTTGCAGCATGGGTATATGCTAATTCTTGCCCTTCAAAAGTCATTCCACCTATATGTGGAGTTATCAATACTTGATTAATACTTTTTTTAGAATATTTGTAAAGTGAACTTGAAAATTTATTTTTGACTTCATTAAAAAGGACATCGGTTCCTACTTTTGCAAGTTTATTTTTTTTCAAGAATTTTACCAATTCATCTTCATCGATTATCTCACCTCTAGAGGTGTTAATTAAACATATATTTTTTTTCATTAAATTAATTTTTTTCTTATCCATAAATTTGAAATTTTTCGCAGCATGAATATGCATTGATATTATATCGGAATTCATTAACAATTTTTTTAATGAAATAAAATCTTTAGATTTAACCTTAACAAATGGATCATAAATTTTTGTTTGAGCACCAAACACTTTACAATATTTGTGGTAAAGTTTTCCTAATCTTCCATAACCAATAATTCCAACCTTTAAAGAATTAATTTGACGACCAATGAATTTTTCATAATCCCAGTTTTTTTTTTTGAACGTCTATGAAAGATGGAACAATATTTCTTATTAAAGCCAATGTTAATCCAAAAGCTAGTTCTGCTGTTGAAGAAATTCTATTAATAATTTTTTTATCTTTTGCTATATTAATTATTTTAATATTTTTTTTTTTACAATAATCAGTATCAATATGATTTATTCCTGTTGAGGCTGTACAAATAACTTTAATTTTTTTTAGATGCCTTAGATTTTGCTCTCCTAGATATATGTTCGTCTTATTCGGATTTGTAAAAATTGCATCAAATTGATCGTTAAGTTTTAAAAACTTTTTTTTAGATATGTTCTCATGCAAAGTTACTATCGAATTTTTTTTAAGCTTACCCAAAAGTCCTTTGATGTGTTTGATTGGTGTAATAACTAAAATGTTATTTTTCATTTCAACCTTTTGATTAATGTTTCAGCCATAATAAAATCATTAGGTTCGTCAATATTAATTGCTCTATTATTTGGTAATATATATGCATAACTTTTGTTTGAACCATATCTATGCTTCATTTTTAATAGATAATCTCTATTTAATACATAGATTGCACCAGCTCTAATATATGCTTTTGGTTTTAAATCTTGACGTCTCGACTCCATTTTTTCTTTAATACAAAAATTTTTAATTTTTCCTTTTAATAGTTTTTTAATTCTTGCAGGGTGATGGTCAGATAATTGCTTCACCGCTATTGCAGAGTCAGCATTTTTTTTTATTAAAATGCTTATGCAATTATCAATATCTTTATAATTTTTTAATGGAGAGGTACACATCAATTCAACTATAATATCATATTTTAATTTATTTTTTTTTTCCATAAATTTTACCGCATGTATCAAAGCCAAGCTTGATTTTGTCTTATCTGCAGATAATTTCTTAGGTCTTAAAAATGGAACTTCAGCTTTATACTTTTGTGAAATTTTTTTAATTTTTTTACTATCAGTTGAAACTATATAATCTTTTATATATCTGCTTTTTTTAGCTTCCTTAATAGTATACCAAATTAAAGGTTTATTTTTTAATAGTTTAATATTTTTATCTTTTATAGACTTAGAGCCACCCCTAGCTAGAGTTATTGCTAAAATTTTCATTTTAAAAACTTAGAAATTTTTCCAAGTACTACCATCTGGTGTGTAATGATGTTCCGCAAAGAATTCAGGTAGATAATGTATTCTCATTTTCTTTTTTATCATGCTTTGAGCCCAATATCTGTCTTCTTTTGAGGTTAATTTTTCATCAAAAGGATATTTAACCAAAGTTTGCTTCTTAAAAAAAGATAATGCATTATGAAAAAAAAACCGATTTTCTAAACTAGAATACATATTAGTTTTTGCTTTTTCTCCAAAATGGCTCCATATATACCTTCTAGATATTTTTTTACCATGATACCGAGGTATTTGTCTGCCAAATACTGCAATATTTTTTTTTAATGAATTAATTAATTTATCTTTATTTAATTTTTGTAAAATACAATGTGCAGATATTAACAAAATATATTTATTTGAAGATTGCCTTACACCAAGATTAATTGCTCGACCAGGAGTATAGTTTTGAATATTTAAAAATTTTATTTTAGTATAATTGCTATTTTTTTTATCTAAATTTGGATCTTCTAAAAACAGAGAAGCATATTTTATACTTTCATCGGATGAATTATTGTCTACAACTATAATTTCTGGCTTTTCTATAAAATCTAAAACTGATTGAATACAATGTCCAATCCAACTTTGTTCATTTCTTACTCTTATTACTACAGATATGTTACTTTTCATTTTGACCATCTCCCTCTATAATTTTTAAATATATCCAATTCACATTTTTGCAAATCAAAACCTTTATTTATAGTCATTTTTTCAAGTGAATTTTTAAAATTTCTCAATTTAGTCATTTCATTTGGAAGAATTGCATTTAGGTTATCTCTTCCAGGCAATTTATTGTTTATTGTAAAATGTTTTTCAACAACTTTTGCACCCATAGACATTGCTGCTATTGCATCTTCTATTCCTTTTGTATGACCACTATAACCAATTTTATCAGTAAATTTTTTAATATATTCTAATTTTGGTAAATTTACGTTTTCTTCAAGTAAAGGATAGCTAGATACACAATGCATCAAGAATATTTTTTTTTTTTTATTTTTTTTTGTAAGCTTAAAAATTTTTTTTATTTCTGATAATTTTGCTGCTCCTAAAGAAATATAAATTACATTAAATTTTCTTATAGCTAAATTAATTAAATCTAAGTTATATATTTCATGGCTTGGAATTTTAATATTTTTTAATTTTAATTTTTTAAGATGCTCAATGTCTGCGGTATTAAAAACTGATGTTAAAAACTCTACATTATTTTTTTTGCATTCTTGGATTAAAACCTTGTAGTCTTTATTTTTTAGTTGTGCTTTATCATATATTTTTCTTCTTCCATCATTGTCCCAAGGACCGGACTTCAGATTTTTAACATTCCAAGTTTGAAATTTACAAATATCAGCTCCGCTTTCTGCTGCGGCTTTTATCATTTTTTTTGCCAGGCTCATTTTTCCCATATGATTCCAGCCGATTTCAGCAATTAATTTAATTTTTTCCATAAGATTATAATTTTATTATTTGATCACAAAAAGATAAATTTTCAATTTTATGAGAAATTATTATCATAGTTTTGCTTCCTTTATAACTATTTATAGTTTGCATAACTAACTTTTCATTTTTTATATCTAAAGAGCTTGTAGCTTCATCAAAAACTAAAATTTCTGGATCTTGATATAAAGCTCTTGCAATTCCTAATCTCTGACGTTGACCCCCAGAAATATTAAGACCATCTTCTCCCAAAATAGAATTTATTTTTTTTGGATGCTCATTAACAAAATCTAAAATTTCCGCTTTTCTAAGAGAATTCATAATCATTCCATTATCAATATTTTTTTCTTCTATTCCAAAAGCAATATTTTTTTCAATACTATCATTTAAAAAATGAATAGTTTGACCAACATAACCAAATTTTTTTCTCCAATTTTGAACGGATTTATAAATATTTTTATTATCAACCTCTAGTATATTTGCTTTATTATCTAGTATTTGCAGACCCATTATAATATCTACCAAAGTACTTTTTCCAACTCCACTATCTCCAAATATTCCAATACATTGGTTCTTTTGAATATCTATTTTCAAATTATTTAGTACACTTTTTTCCGAACCAGGATACTTGAAATTATTAATATTAATATGAATATTTTTTTTAAAGTTAATTTCTTCTAAAGATCTATTATTTGAAGATTGATAATTATATTCTAAATAATTGGAAACTTTATTAATTGCAACATTTCCAAATTTAATAGTTTGTACAGAAGAAATAATTTTTGAAACAGAAGGAAAAATTTTAATTGTAGCAGTTACAATCAAACCTATTACAAAAATTATCTCTTGAGATGTATAAATATTGCCCGATGATAATACTATGGTAATTAAAAAAATTGCCATAACAGCAACGAACTCTAGTAAAGTTCTTGGAAAAACAATATAAATTCTTTTTGGTATAGCTGTTTTATTGAGTTGTCTATTATGAACATTAAATTTATTTATAAAAAAATTTTCAACACCAAGTATTTTTATTTCTTTGATAGAATTTAATAAATCTTTTGCTGAATTAAATCTTGCTGCAAAATGAAATTGTCTTTTTCCCCCAAGTTTTACTAATTTTTTTTTTGTATAAAGTAAAATTCCCATACCAATTACAAGAAAGAAAGATAAAATTACTATTCCTTGTAACTTTACAGAAAATAAAACTAGCATCGAAACAAATATAAATATTATAATTTCTGTAAAAAACAAAATGTACGAAGAATAAACAGATATAATTTCATTTATTTCTTCTATTAGATCTGAAATTAACTCAGACGAATTTTTATTTAGATGAAAATTTATGTCTCTTTTCACAAAAGATTTTAGTAAATCTGAAGAAATATTTTGATGAAAATTAAATAAAAAATATTGTTGAAAATATGTAATAAAAATAGTGAATAAAAATTTCAGAAAAAAGAAGAGTATAACAATTATTGAAGATAAAATTATTATTTTTTCTCTAAAATTATTAAACTCAAAGAAAAAATTAAAATTTTGAATAAAAATATAGTAGTCTTTGCCTATTTTATAATTTTTTAATAGCTCTTCATCAAGCAGAATGGCTATGACTGGAATTACTATTCCGACACCTACTGTCTCTAAAATTGTTAATATTATTAATAAAAATATTAATACAAAAAATTTTTTTCTATCTGAACCTTTGGTAATTCTAAATAATTTTAAATAATTTTGTAACATTTGCTAATATTTATTTTAAATTATGAAAACTTTTGTACCATTTAATAAATGAATTAAGACCTACATCTATATCTGTTTTATTTTTAAATTTTAAATATTTTTTTGCCTTAGATGTATTTGCAAATGTTTTATGTACTTCTCCTTTTTGCATTGGCTTAAATTTTATTTTAGCTTTTTTATTTAAAATTTTTTCAATTTTTTTTATCAATAAAGATAATTTTATTGGTCTTGCATTGCCAATATTAAAAACTTGATGATGTTTTGTATTTTTTTTTAAAATATACTTAATTATATTATTTATACCTAAAATAGCATCTTCTATGTAGGTAAAATCTCTATAATGATTACCATTATTAAAAACATCAATTTTCTTACCTTTTAAAATATTTTCTGTAAATTTGTATATCGCCATATCAGGCCTTCCATAAGGACCGTAAACTGTAAAAAATCTAATACCTGCTATTTGTAAATTGTACAAATCACTATATGTCTGAGCCATAAGCTCATTAGTAAGTTTGGTAACTGCATAAAATTGTTTTGGTTTATTAACAATCATTTTTTCTGAATATGGATAATTTTTGATTGATCCGTAAACACTACTTGAACTAGCGTATATTATTTTATTTATTTTATGTTTTTTACTTATCTCTAAAATATTTAAAAATACTTTAATATTATCATCTAAATATTTATATGGATTAATCAAAGATAATCTCACACCCGCTTGGGCTGCTAAGTGAATAATAATATCTGGTTTAAACTTTCTAATTTCTGTATCAAGTTTATTTTTATCTTTTAAATCAATTTTCTTAAACTTATGATTTATTCGAAATTTAAAGTCTTTTGAATTTAAATTTTTTATTCTTTCTAATTTAATTCTTTTATCATAATAATTATCAAAATTATCTATTGATAAAATTCTATTATTTTTAATGTTTTTATTTCTTAAAAGACTCTTAACTAAGTGATAACCTATAAAACCTGCAGAACCTGTAACAAGTATTTTCATTTTATTATTCTGTAACCATTAATAATTGCTAAAAGTAGTTTATAATTTCCTGTTAAAATATTACCAAATCTTGGCCTATCTGATCTCCTTTTGATTTTAATTTTTATCTGTTTTATTTTTTTTATATTATTTAAGTAATTTAGCAATATTTCTGTGCCAATTGAATTATATGTGAATAATGTTTTGTTAAATTTAAAAATTTTTCTATTATAAGCTTTTAATCCGCAAAAAGGATCTTTTATTCCATAATTTCTATTTAAAATAAAGGCAAATAAATTTTCAATAAATCTTTGTTTATAAGGGCGTACCCCAATAACAATTTGATATTCTTTTTTTAAATACTTAATAAATTTACTTATATCTTTATAATCAAACTGATCATCTGCATCAAATGTAATTATAAATTTAAATTTTTTTTTTAAAGCAAAATTTATGCCCTTATTTATCGAGCCATCATAACCCAATTTGTTAACATTACTTAATATTTTTAAATTTTTATATTTTAATTTTCTTAAAATTTTAATTGAACTATCGGTTGAACAATCATTTACTACAATTACATTACCAAGTTTTATACAATTTAATACGACACTTTTTAAAGTATTTTCTTCATTATGTACTGGAATTACAATTGATAAATTTTTATTAAATAACATCTAAAATTTTTTAACATCCTTCAACCTAATAACATCATCTTTTTTAATATTTTTTTTTAACTTTTTACCTAATAAGTATTTTGCTTTAAACGGAGGTAAAGCATCTTTTGGACATGGTCTTAAAAATGATAAATTTTTTTTGTTTATCTTGGTGCCTTTTGTAATATTAATATTTGCTCTAATCGCACGTCTTTGCACGATTGCTGGTTTAAGTTCGTTTTTTTCTACAATTTTTTTACCATTACCCAGTGATTTTTCTAATTCTCTAGCACTAATGACCATCGCTCTCCAGGTTTTAGGGTTCATAGAAAATTTATGGTCTGGGCCATCTAGATTATTATTTAATGTAAAATGCTTCTCGATCATTCTTGCACCTAATGCTATTGCTCCTAATACAGTACTATGGCCAGTAGTATGATCGCTCAAACCTAGCAAAACTCCAGGAAATTTCTTTTTGTAGAGCTTTAAAACATTCAAATTAATATAATTAAAATTTTCGTCAGAATTTGTATAATTCGTATTACATTGCATTAAACAAATTTGTTTATTATTTTTTCTTAAAATCTTAACTGCCATCTCAACCTCATTTAAAGTTGAGGCACCAGTAGCTAATATTATAGGTTTATTCTTTTTTGAAATATAATTTAAAATTTCATGCCAAGTTATATCTCCAGATCCTATTTTGTATGCAGGAACATAAGGATTGATGTGATCAACCATGTTAAAAGCATATGGGCTTGTAAAAAAATCAATACCTACCTTATCACATTCTTTTTTTAATAATGGTGTCCAAGAAAGATCAATTGATGCATCTTCGTATACTTTATAAACACTTTTTTTCCAATTAGATTGATGAGATAATTTACCTTTAAGTGATTTAAAACCAAAATCACTTACAATTGTTTCTGCTGAAAAGTGTTGGAATTTTGCTGCATCTGCACCAGCAGCTTTCGCTTCATGGATCAGTTCTTTTGCCTTTTTTAAAGAACCATCATGATTGGCTGCTATGTCAGCAATAAAATACGTTTTAGTATTTTGTGAAATTTTTTTTTTATTTATTTTTATTTCCATAAATTAGTTCAGCCTACCAAATTTTGTCTCAGACACAGGTCCTTCTAATATAGACTTTGATTTAATTTCACTTTTCGTAAGCTTTGATATTTTTATTAAAATTCTTTCAAATTCTTTCAAATATTTATCAATTAGCTTGCTTGAATGAGTAGTGCTAACATAAATTATATTAGTAGCTAAAAAATTTTTTTTTAACATCTCTTGGGTTAAATAAGTTTTCAAAACTTGATGATTGCTATTAAATGTAAAAGATGGCATAGCGTTTAGGCCTGAAACTGTAATCCCTACATTATGTTTAATCGAAATTTCTTTCCATTTTTTTTTTATATGCTCACCGATACGATTAATTTTAATCCATGGCTTAGTTTTCTCCATAACTTCTATTGTTTTTATTGCAGCTGAAACACCAATTTTTTCAGTCCAAAATGTACTACTTATAAAAGTATTTTTTGCTTTTCTCATAATTTTTTTCTTTCCTAATAGTGCTGTTATTCCGTAACCGTTTCCAATAGCTTTTCCAAAAGTTGCCATATCAGGATTAACTCCATACTTTAAATGTAACCCACCTAAATTATATCTAAAGCCGGTTGTGCATTCATCAAAAATTAAAATTATTTTATTATTATCACAAATTTTTCTAATTTTTTTTAAAAAATTGTCCTCTGGTTCAAAATTTCTTGATACTTCCATTATCAAAGTAGATATTTTTTTTTTATGTTTATTAACAATTTTTTTTAGCTGATTAATTTCATTATATTTGAAAGCTAAAATACTATTTTTAAGAGATTTGCTAACACCTTCTATTTGAATGCCTTTTAATAAATGTTGATCTACTTTTTTATCACTTAAATTATTAGCTAAATACCAGTCACTCCATCCATGATAACCACAAAAAATTACCAATTCTTTTTTTGTAAATGCTCTTGAAAGTCTTATTGCAATTGAGTTTGCTTCAGCTCCAGTTCTTGCAAATTTTACCATATCTGCCCATTGATGAATCTCTGTTAATTTTTCTGCAAGTATTATTTCCTCAGGATTATTTAATGTTGTTAAATTGCCTGATTTTATAGCTTCAAAAACTGCTCTATTAATTTGAGAATTATTATATCCTAAAATATTTGTGCCAACTCCCATATAGCTTAAGTCTATATATTTTTTTTTGTCTAAACCCCAAATCTTACAACCTTCTGATTTAGTATAATAAGTAGGCCAATAATTTGGTAAAAAAATATCTGGCCTTTTAGATAAAAGCATATTTCCACCTGGAATAACCTGTTTTGCTCTTTGCCAATATTTATAACTTTTTGACATATATGCACCCTCGTTATTTATAATGTTTTTATTTAATTTTAATAAATAATTTTTTTTATTTAGAATATTTAACACATCCTCCAACTTAAAATTATTAATTTTTATTTCTTTTAAAATTTTTTTTATTAAATTTAAATCTTCTTTTTGATCAACAGATAGTCTTATGTGTGATAAGTTTTTTGATAATCTAAAGTTAAATTTTTTTATACTTTTATTTCTTTTAATATATGGAGTAACATGTTCTTTATCATGAGATGTAACTGCATTTTTATATGCAAGTTCAAGAGATTTAAAATTAAATACCTCTACATCAAAACCATCTGGGTATGTATATTTTAATGTATTACTTACATAACCAAATTTAGTCTTTCCTTTTTTATTTTGAATTTTACTTATAAATTTATCTATAATTCTATAATCAACAAAAGGGCAGTCACCAGTTATTCTTATAATAATATTAGATTTATTTTGTTTGGCTATTTTATAGTATCTACTTAAAACATTATTTTCATCGCCACGAAAAATTTTAACCTTGCTATCTTTGAACAAATTACAAAGTTTATCATCACTTTTTTTTTTGGTTGTTGCTAGAAAAAAATTGTTTATTTTTTTTGATTTAAAGAGTCTGGAAAATAAAAATTCTATTAGGGTATAATCTTTTTTTATTTTTTCTAAAATTTTATTTGGAAACCTTAAAGAGCCACATCTTGCCTGTACAATTACTGTTATATTTTCCATTTTCTTATATCTAAATATTTTTTTGGTATATTTAAATTAATATTTTGTGGAAATTTCGTTGATGAATTTTTAAATGCAAGTATTATTTTACTTAATTGATCTGTATTATCAACACCAATCACTACGGCATCAATATTTTTTATGGTTTTAATATAATTTACTGTTGCTTGTAATTTAGTAGTCTTATTTTGATTACACCATTTGTTTAATTTAGCTAAATAAGATTTAAAATTATTTAATTCTTTAGGTATTTTTTGATAATCTGCCAATAACACTCCTCTCATAAAAATAGAGCGAACATGAACCTTTATTCCCATAGAGTGTAATTTTTTTATTTTTTTTGTAAGAACAAACCTTCTATCAAATAAACTTAATGGCAATTGGACTAAATCTGGCTTTATAAATTTTAATATAAAATCAATATCTCTTGGATCATACACAGAGAAACCAATTTTTTTCACAATACCTTTTTTTTTTATTTCAGCGAGTATTTTAGTAATTTGTTTTGAATTATTTTTTCTAAAAAAATTTATATCATGAATAAGTAAACCATATATTTTAGTAACTTTTAATTTTTTTTTTGACTCTAATATCTCATTAAATATTTTTTTTTTTAAATCTTTGTGATTCACATTAGAAATTTTAGTTATAATATTTAACTTATTATAATTAAATTCTCCTAAAATTTTTTCAGCATTTTTATATTTTGGTGCAGTATCAAATGTTTTGATTTTATTTTTAATCGCAAATTTAATAATATTAAAAAAAAAATTTTTTTTAATTTTATTTTTTTGGTTTAAAGAATATATACTTCCTAGATTTGCTGTACCTAAAATTAGTTGCATTAAAAATTAATTTAAACTTTTTATTAATTTTTTTAAATATTTAATTGATAAAAAATTTTTATTTGTTCCTGAATCATATCGAAATGAAACATTTACATTCTTATATTTTTTAAATTTTAATTTTAATTTGTTAAAAAGTTTTTTTGATTGAACTTGAACATAGTAATCCCCAATATCTATAATATAATCACTTTCGTTTTTTAAAATTAGCTCTTCATGTAATTTTTCTCCTAACTTAATTCCAGTGAATTTAATTTTACATTTGTCATTAATTGCTTTTGCTAAATCTGTAATTTTGTAAGAATCTAATTTTGGTATATAAATTTCTCCACCCAAATTATTTTTTAATGACCAAAGAACCATTTCAACACTTTTTTCAAGAGTTATATTAAACCTGGTCATTCTTTTATCAGTAATAGTCAGGGTTCCTCTTTTTTGTTGATCTAAAAAAATTGGCACTACTGAGCCCCTACTTCCAAAAACATTACCATATCTTACAACAGAAAATTTAAGATTTCTTTTACCTTTAATATTATTTGCAGATAAAAATATTTTATCAGAGCATAATTTAGTGGCGCCATATAGATTTGCTGGTGCAACAGCTTTATCAGTTGAAAGAGCAATTACATTTTTTACGTTGTTATTAAGGGCTGCATCCACAACATTTTGTGAACCCATTATGTTAGTTTTAACAAATTCAAAAGGATTGTATTCTGCTGCACTAACATGCTTTAAAGCTGCTGCATGTACTATCACATCCATATCTTGAAAAGCTAAATTTAATCTTTCATAATCTCTGACGTCCCCTAGAAAATATCTTATGCAAGGGTATTTATTCTCACTATATAATTGATACATTTGATGTTGCTTCTGCTCATCTCTTGAAAAAATAACTAGTTTTTTTATTTTTGGATATTTTTTTAAAACGACCTCTATAAATTTTTTTCCGAAAGACCCTGTGCCCCCAGTAACTAAAATAGATTTATAATTTAACATTTTTTTTTACAAATAATTTGCATCTTTTCTAGAAATCTCTAACGGTTTATTTAAATTAGATTTACTTTTTTTCACAGTGAATGCAAAACTATAGTTTAATTTTTTTAATATTTTTAAAGTTATCTTATTATATAAACCGTATGGATAGGCAAAAAAATTATAATCTAATAAACCATATTTTTTTAAAAACTCATGATTTTTTCTTATTTCATCCAATTGTTCTTTATAATTAAGTTTAATTAATGGAAAATGATTGTAACTATGATTGCCAAATATCATTCCATTTTTCTTCATTTCTAAAATCTGATCAAGGTTAAGGTACAAATCTTTAAAAACTTTTTTATGATCAATTTTTAGATGATCATAAAAAACAATATTTAGTATTTTAGTAGAAATTTTTAAGGGTAAATAAATTTGGAAAATATACTTAAAAGTAGAAATATTTTTTGAATCGAGTGGTCTATATTTTTGGCTTTCTTTTGGAAGTTTGCTAATAAGAAATTTTTTTTGTAATTTTTTACTTAATAAATCTTCTATCAGATACAATAAATCGTTTTTTGGGTAGTTGTTTACAATGAGTTGAATTTTATTTACATCTAAAAAATCTTTTTTTTCTATTACTTTACCATTGATAAAAAAAATTCCTTTTTGATTTTTTAAATACATTTTTGAAATCTTATAATGTTCCCTATATCCATCATCAAATGTCAAAATACATTTATTATTAAGTTTATTTTTTTTTATTATTTCTAAAGGATGTGCAATTCTATTGTATATTTTATTCTGTATATAATAATTAAATTTTTTTTCTGAAAAAAAATTTACTTTATAATTTTTATTTTGATTTCTTATAAAATGAAACATGGCAGTAGTGAACTTCATAATAAATTTGGCCTTTCTTGATCTCCATCACCTTTAAAAACATATATTTTTTTTTTTAATTTATAATGATGAGCAAAAATAATTTTTTTATTTTTTTTTAAAAAAGGTTCAAAATAATTTGGAATAGTAGTCTTGGTATAATTAGCCTTTACCATACCTGAGCTTAAAAATATTTTTTCATTAATACCAATATTAAGAATGTCCAAATACTCTGAATTAAATATTTCAAATAAATAATCATAAAATTTATTACAAATTTTAAATAATTTGAAGTTACCGAATGCGTCTACAATTCTTATAATACTCCTTTTTTTTTTCTTTACTAAAATTTCTCTCAAAACTAATAATAAATTATCTTTTTTTTTTTTTATAATAAAAAATTTATAATCATAGTATTTGTTGTCTATATATTTAAATTTAAAATTACTAAAGTTTTTATTATTTCTTAGATGAATTAAATTTTTAAATTTAAATAAATCTTTTTTTTTAATTTCTGAAAAAAATATATTTT
>CEQN01085398.1_pt1 | contig 14342 bp, 14 predicted proteins | sample 427011 | NCBI WGS metagenome assembly CEQN01 (sample SAMEA2621277, study PRJEB7988) | marine metagenome | biome: marine biome (ENVO:00000447); feature: deep chlorophyll maximum layer (ENVO:xxxxxxxx); material: "saline water (ENVO:00002010), including plankton (ENVO:xxxxxxxx)" | depth 120 m
ATCTATAGTTAGTAAGTTAGATAAAAGCCTTATGAAAAGGTTTTCTGTTAATGCTCATGTAAGAGCAGCCATGTTTAATGAGAGTATGTGGAATTCATTTTGGCTTTTTTCAGGTTCTTCTTGGTCAAAAAGGTTTTTTAAAGCGGTTCCTGTGACAAAAATTTTTTGTGATGATGTTTTTAGAAAATCAAATGGTGATAAGTGGGATTGGAAAGAAAATAGGACAGACCTGCAAGTTATTGGTTCATATACTAGGACTTGTAGACCTATTTTGAATTCTAATATTGAATCTGACCATAAGAGGATTAATATTTTGTGGGAATGGATATCAAAGTATTCAGAATGATAATGTTTAATAAACATGATAAACTTCTTGCTACGCCGGGGGAGCTTAATTATCTAGGCTGAGAGGGTAGAAATACCGACTCCTTTTGATACTTATTTAGATAATGCTAAATAAGGAGTGCTAATCTTCTCCGGTATTCATTAAATATAAGGTGGCATTATTATTTGAATACCAATATTTCTGATACTTCATTGGATAGAGTACTTCTTAAAGATGTTAATTATTCTTTGGACTCATTAGAAGTTCTTAGAAGCATTAATTTTTCCGTTAGTTCTAGAGAAATAGTGTCTATTATCGGCCCTAGTGGATGTGGGAAAAGTTCGATTTTGAATTTAATTTCTGGGCTTCAAAGTCCTAGCTCTGGTCATATTAAGGTTGAAGGTAAAAGTGATCAATCTGATCGACTTAATATGATTTCATATATGCAACAAAAAGACCTATTGCTACCTTGGAGAACAGTTTTAAGTAATGTAATTTTAGGCCTTGAAATCCAAGGTGTTGCGAAAAAAGAAGCTAAGGAAATCGCAATGGACCAAATGGAAAAATTTGGTCTTTTAGGTTTTGAAGATAAATATCCTTTTACATTGTCTGGCGGAATGAGGCAAAGGGCTGCTTTCTTGCGGACTATTTTAATGGATAGGCCTGTTTTGTTATTAGATGAACCCTTCAGTGCATTAGACGCGTTAAATCGCATGCAGATGCAAGAATGGGTAATTAAGTTGTTTGATAATGTGAACAAGACGGTTATTTTCGTTACCCATGATATAGATGAAGCTATTTTCTTGTCAGATAGAATCTATGTCATGTCTTCATCTCCAGGGCAAATTGTTTCTGTTGAAGATATTGAATTGAAACGACCAAGATCTAGGGAAGTAATGTTAACTTCACATGTTTTAGATATGAAAAATCGTTTATTAAATCAACTTTTGCAACCAGCAGTTTAGGGAGGGGTATGAAAAACCGATTAACATGGGTCCCTCCAATATTTTTTATTATAGTAGTTTTATTAATATGGGATATTTTAGTAAAAGTTAACGATGTTCCATCATGGCTTTTACCTAGTCCTTCTGCAATATTCCAAGCTATGCTAGATAATGTTCATATACTTACATCGCATACGATTACAACATTAATGGAAGTGTTATTAGGTTTTGCTATCGCTTTGCTTGTAGGTTTATTGTTATCCTCCGCGATCACATTGTCTAATACGGTTGAAAAGTCATTTTATCCACTAATTATTGCTTCACAGACTATTCCTATAATTGTTATTGCGCCAATGTTATTGGTTTGGGTTGGATATGGACTAATGCCAAAAATAATTGTCGTTGCGCTCATTAGTTTTTTCCCTATTGTTGTCAATACAGTTGATGGGATGAAATCTATCGATAAGGATTTAGAGAGATTGTTTAAAACAATGGGTGCTAACAAATGGGATATATTTAGAAAAATCAGGATTCCGAATTCATTACCATATATGTTTTCAGGGTTAAGGGTTGGAATATCTATTAGTGTTATTGGGGCTGTAATTGGGGAATGGGTAGGTTCTAGTGAAGGATTAGGGTATTTAATGATCAGATCAAAGCCACAATTTCAGACAGAACTTGTGTTTGCAGCAATATTTATTTTGTCTATTATGGGGATTATTTTATTTTTTGGAATTGGGTTGTTAGAAAAAATATGTATTCCTTGGAATAATTTTAGAAAAGGAGATAACTTTGGCAAATAATTTGTATATGAAAAATTTAGCTTTTTTAGCTGTGTTTATACTTTTAAGTATTTTTGTTAGTGCATGTGACGAGCAAAATGATAGTAAAGATGTAACATTAGCACTAGACTGGTTTCCTAATGCTAATCACATAGGGCTATATATAGCAGAAGATAAAGGATACTTTAAAGAAGAAGGCTTGAATGTAGAAATACGTACTCCTTCAGATCCATCTACTATATTACAAACTGTTGCCTCTGGAACTGATGATTTTGGTATTAATTATCAACCTGATTTATTAATTGCACGAGACGCAGGGATCCCTGTAGTTTCTATCCTTGGAATGGTGCAACACCCATTGAATTCAATCATGACACTTAAATCTTCGGAGTATAAGTCTTTAAGTGATTTGAAGAATAAGAAAATTGGGTATCCTGGTATTCCGTGGAATGAAGATGCCCTTGATACGATGTTGAAAGCAGATGGCCTTACAGGGATTGAGGATGTTGAATTAGTAAATGTTGGCTGGGAATTAGGTACATCATTGATGTCGGGAAAAGTCGATGCTGTTATTGGGGCATATTTTACCCATGAGAGTATTAGCTTAGAAAATGAAGGATACCCAGTAGATATTTTCAGAATGGAAAATTGGGGTGTCCCCGATTATTATGAACTTATTTTAGTTACTAGTGAGACTTATTTAGAAGATAGTTCTGAAACAGTTCAAAGTCTTACAAGAGCTATTACAAAAGGATATGAGGATGCTATTAGAGATCCTCAAGCTGGTGCAGATATTTTAAAGAAATATTCTCCAGATATTGATGAGTCTATTGATAGGCCAGGTGCAGATCTTTTACAAAATCTTTGGATAGACCCAGGTGTAAATTTTGGAAATCAGACATCAGAAAAATGGAATAATTTTGGAAATTGGATGAAAGATAACGGTATTATTTCTGATAATTTAAACATTGATGAAGCTTATACTGAAGAATTTTTTCTGATTAAATGAAACTTATTTGTAAAATAGAGGTATAAATATTTGTGACTTATTTACCTAAAGCTATGACTATTGCTGGTTCTGACTCTGGTGGGGGTGCAGGAATTCAAGCAGATTTAAAGACATTTTCTGCAAATGGAGTATATGGTTCATCTGTGATAACAGCTATTACAGCTCAAAATACTCTAGGAGTACACGATGTTTTGGAGTTACCTACTTCATTAATTGAATCTCAAATTAGAGTAGTTATGTCTGATATAGGGTGTGATGTTATAAAAACAGGAATGCTTTCAAGTTCTGTTATTGTGGAAACTACGGTTAAGACTCTAAAGGATTTTGAGTTAGAGAATATTGATATTATTGTAGATCCTGTTATGAAAGCCAAAGGTGGAGCAAGCTTAATAAATGATGAAGCTATAGATACGGTAAAAAATATATTAATACCCATGGCTTCTGTTGTTACTCCTAATGTTCCAGAAGCAATTGAACTTACAAATATGAATATCATTGATGTGAACTCTGCAAAAAAAGCGGCGTTAGCAATAATAGATATGGGAGCTAAAGCTGTTGTTATAAAGGGAGGTCACTTGGAAGGACAAGAATCTCAAGATCTTTATTATGACGGAAAAGATTTTGAGGTTTTTTCTTCAGAAAGAATTGATACACATAATACACATGGAACAGGCTGTACATTTGCTTCAGCAATTGCTGCGGGATTGGCTAAAGGATTTTCAATGTTAGAATCAGTCTCTGCAGCAAAAGAATATGTAACGCTGGCAATAAAAAATAATCATGATATAGGTGGTGGCCACGGACCTGTGAACCATTTTTTTAAATATTGGGGAAAATCTTAGAATGGATATGGTTGTATCTGAAGAAGAAAAATTAGGCCGGAATCGATTGGCCTTTGCCGTCACCTTAGGCCATACCGTAAAACATATATTTATGTCATCGCTACCTCTATTGTTATCTATGTTGAAAGTAGATCCAAGATTTAACTTAAATGCTACACAATATGGAGTAATAGCTGCAGCAGACAAAGGTGCTGCGGGCGCTACGACGATGGTTGCTGGATACTTGGGTGAGAGATTTGCTCACAGGTCAAGCGAGTTGTTGTTTTTATCTTTATCCCTCATGGGTGTTGCCTACTTTTTTCTTGGAAATGCCCCAAGTTTTTTATGGATAATTTTTATAATGTTATTAGCTGGAGTAGGACCTGCTTTGTATCATCCACCTGCAATAGCATCGTTATCAAGGAAATTTCCTGATCGTAGGGGATTTGCTATCTCATTACATGGGACAGGCGGAGCAATTGGAGGAATGTTAGGGCCGATTATTATAGGGGTTTTAACAATAGAATCATTTGATTCTAATATTGTTTTGGTTGGGAATTTGCTTAATTTACATTGGGATCAGATATTAAGGATAAGTGTTTTTCCTGCTATTTTATTTGCTATATTGGTTTATGCCTTAATGAAAAATGTCCCTGTTGTTCAAACCAAAACAGAATCTCTTAAAGATTATTTTGGAGATTTAGGGGCTTTGCTGAAGGATAGGCAAATGCTAGGGTTGATTTCGGTAACAGCATTACGGTCTTTTGCTCAATCTTCGATTATGTATTTTTTACCTTTATATCTTATTTCAGATCCATTGGATGGAGGTCTTGGGAAAGATACTCTTATAGCTGGAATATTTTTGTCGGGAGCTCAGGTTGTTGGGGTGTTTACTCAGCCGATTCTTGGATGGGCATCAGATAACTATTCTAGAAAACAAGTATTATTTCCTTCCATGGCTATTTTGTCAGTATGTTTTTTTACTCTTACATACGCTTCTGATGGATATCAACTTATTTTAAATATTATCGTTATGGGGGCTTTTATATATTCATTACATGCTATTTTTATAGCTGCGGCAATGGATGTTGCTAAAGGACAAGCACAGTCAACGGTTGTCTCTTTAATTTATGGAGCTACATTTTTAGGTACATTTTCTCCAATATTTGCCGGTATGATAGTAGATGAGTTTGGGTTGAAATATGCTTTCACTTATTGCGGGGGAATTGCTTTAATTTCTACAGTAATATTTGGGTTTTTAAAGCTTCCTTCTAAGAATTAAATAGATATTAAGTATGGATTAGTTTGCCTTTCAGTAGTGACTTTTGGGCCATTCTCATGGTAGAAAATGTTTATTTCAGACCGAACTCCAAATTCACCTGGCAAATAAATTCCTGGTTCAATTGTCACACCTATATTAGGAAGAAAATGACGAGTATCATATGTTTCCCAGCCATCCAAGTTAACTGCATTACTATGGACTTCACGTCCCAAGCTGTGGCCTAAACGATGACTGTAATATTCTCCGTATCCTTTTGATGTGATAAAGTCGCGAGATACTTTATCTATTTCCCAGCCTTGAAGCTGTTTTCCTTTAGAGTGCGATTCTTCTATTAAAGATACTGCGGCATCTCTTCCACCTATAACGATTTCGAAGACTTCTTTGTGTTTATCGGGCACATTATCTCCTACAAATGCCGTCCATGTTATATCACTGTAGATTGTTTCTTTTGAATCTTTAGGTATGTTTCTGGCCCAAAGATCTATTAAAATCCAATCACCTTTTTGAATAGGAACAGACAAATCATATGTCGGGTCAAAATGTGGATCTGCCGCATGATCGTTTGCAGCAACAACTGGTCCGTCTGGGGACTCTAAACCTTCCTCTTTGAATCTATTTCTAATGAATTCAGCTATTTCAAATTCTGTAGGATTTGAATTTATATTTACTCCAACATAATCAAAAGCCTGTTTGACAATTTTTGTTAATTTACCTGCAGCATCTAGGTGAGAATTTAAAGCATAGTCATTCCACCTTTGAGTAGCATATTGGAGTAAATCTCCAGAAGATACAATATTAACGCCAAGGCTTTTAACTAATTCTACCGTTCCTGCATCTATTTTAGATACCCTAGGTAGTTCCCCCATGGGAGAATACTCCATTGCAATAGATGAATGTACAGACAAAGTTTTTGATAGTGTTTCAACCATATCTGATCTAGATACCCAAAATGATGTTTTTATTCCAAGGTGTTCAAATCTGTTTTGGTCAACATAACTTACAATTAATTCTGGAATTCCCTCCTTGGGGATCCATAACCAACAAGGTCTTGTTACATTTGGTATCTGGCCAACTGTTTCCCAGAATATTGGATTCATTCCGTGATAGTCATAAAGTAGCCATCCGTCTATTTTTTTTGATGACATAAATTTTTGGGCGCTAGTTATTATTTTTTTAATGTTATGATCCATTGTTAAAATCCGATAAATTCTCAATTATTCTTTTTAAGGTAAATTTTTTATTTATTTCTTCTAATCTAGTTAAGATCCATTCATCTATACTATTCCTCTGAAGCAAGTAAACTCTTTATTTTTAGTATATCTTCATTTTGTAATTCTAATTGAGAATCTCCAGAATTAAGAAATTTTATAGTAATCGAGTTGTTATTAATTTCATTTTCACCAAGAATTACAGCAAGTTTTGCATTCATATTATTTGCGAATCGTAATTGTCCCTTTATAGACCTTCTAGGAGCAATTATTGTACTTATTTCATTGCTTCTAAATAAATCAGAGGTTGATTCGGCATTGGTTCTGAACTCATCTTTTAATACAACTATTACTATATCTAAATTATCGTCTTTTATAGAACCTTGTTTGCTAACCTCGTGCACGATTCTTTCAACTCCCATAGCAAAACCAACAGCAGGTGTATCTGGTCCGCCTAGAATCTTTATAAGAGGATCATATCTTCCTCCTCCTAATAGCACTCCCTGAGGTCCAGATGAGTCGCTTAGGTACTCAAAAACAGTTCTGTTATAGTAGTCTAATCCTCTTACTAATTTATCGTTTATCTTATATTTGAAGTTTCTTTCTGTTTTTCTTAAGTTTTCTAGATTTTCAATAATTTTATCGTGATGATTCTTACTATCTTTAGAAATGAAATCTAAAGTTTTTGGAGCATCTTTGGAAATGTTTATAGTTACCTTTTCTTTTGAGTCTAACAATCTTAATGGGGCCCTTTCAAATCTTAGTTTGTCAACTTTTGGTAAATCATTTATGTACTTACTAAAATAATCTATAAGTTTTGAAACATAAACTTCCCTATCTTCTTTATCACCTAAAGAATTTATATTCAGTTCAGTATTTTTGATTTCTAATTTATCTAAAATATTCCAAGCAAGTTTAATTACTTCAAAATCATTATCATGCGAACTATCACCAATACATTCAATACCAAACTGATGAAATTGTCTGAATCTACCTGATTGAGGTCTCTCGTACCTAAACATAGGGCCATAATAAAATAGGCGAGCAGGTAACGTCTTATTATAAAGACCATTCTCTATGAAAGCTCGGCAGACTCCAGCAGTATTTTCAGGTCTAAGGCTAATATTTTCTCCACCTTTATCAACAAAGGAATACATCTCTTTTTCAACTATGTCCGTATCTTCCCCAACTGTTCTTTCGAATATTCTTGAATCTTCGAATATAGGTGTTTCAATATATCTGTAACCAAATTTTTTTGCAGTTAAAAATGCCTTTTCAATAACAGTTTTCCAGTAATCTTGACTTTCAGGCAATATGTCACTTGTGCCTTTGGGGGCCTGAAATTGCATAATTCACCTCATTGGATCATTTCTTATCAATAGCTATTTTAACGCAGACTTACTTTTGAGAGTATCATTAGATTTTCAGATTTTCTACAATTTTAAGTTAATAAGCTATAATGTTAATTCAGTAATTATTGTGATTATGGATATTAAAATATGGTTAATGTCACCAAAACTGAGACTCAAGATATTTCTGATGATTTTTTGTTTAAAATTCGATCTTATTTACCTTCTGACAAAGTTGCAGATGTATCTGAAGCATATATATTTGCTCAAGAATCTCACAAAGGACAAAAGAGACTTTCTGGAGAGCCTTTTTTTGAACATCCTAAGCAAACAGCCATATTTCTTGCAGATTTGAGACTAGATGCCAACACTTTGTCCGCGGCACTTTTGCATGATGTTATAGAAGATTGTGATGTTTCTTATGGGGAATTGGTAGAACATTTTGGGGATGATGTTGCCAGGCTGGTCGAAAGTGTTACTAAGTTGACCCGAACGGAAATGATTGCAGAAGATACAGATATAGATAAGATGTCATCTTCAGATATAAGTTCTTTTGATGATCTCGCTCGAGCAGAGACCCTTAGAAAGATGTTAATGGCAATGGCAGAGGATATTCGCGTTGTTCTTATTAAACTTGCAGACCGACTGCATAATATGAGAACGATATCATATCTTTCAGAAGCACGTAGAATTGCAATATCACATGAAACATTAGATATTTTTGCCCCATTGGCTCACAGGCTAGGGATTTGGGAAATAAAATGGTTACTTGAGGATTTGTCTTTTCAACAATTGGATCCCGACTCCTATAAGAAAATTTCTAAAAGATTAAATTCTAAAAGAGCTGAAAGAGAAGCCTATGTCAATAATATTGTTGACATAACTCGGAAAGAATTGGGAGAGGCTGGCATTGAAGCAGAAGTTTATGGCAGACCTAAGCATATATATAGTATTCATAGGAAATTAGAAAGATACAGGACTCATGATAAAGAATTAGGTGAAATATACGATCTATTTGCAATAAGAATTGTATTAAACCAAATACAAGATTGCTATGCCGCCCTTGGGGTGATTCATAGTAAATGGAGACCTTTGTCTGGGCAATTTGATGATTATATTGCAAATCCTAAAGACAATTTATATCAATCTTTACATACCGCTGTGGTGTGTGAAGATTCGGCTCCTGTAGAAATACAGATTCGGACATCAGATATGCATCAAGTAGCTGAATATGGAGTTGCTGCACATTGGTTATATAAAGAAGGCGGTGAGCAAGATGAGCAATTCGAAAGCAAGATGTCTTGGGTTAGGAAGCTATTAGACTGGCAAAGGGACGCTGATGGAGCTGTTGAGTTTGTTGAGTCATTTAAAACAGATATATTTCAAAATCAGGTTTATGTATATACTCCTAAAGGGGATGTGGTAGAGCTTCCTGTTGGGGCAACACCTCTTGATTTTGCTTATAGAATCCATACCGATGTAGGGCATAGCTGCGTAGGGGCTAAAGTTAACGGAAAACTTGTGTCCCTAAAATATCAATTAGCAAATAGTGACAATATTACTATTATGAATAGTAAGACAACCAGTGGACCAAGTTTAGATTGGTTAAATGAGAATGCAGGATATGTGAAGACATCATCAGCTAGATCTAAAATTAGACAGTTTTTTAATAAACAAGAAAGACAAAGCAATTTGGAAAGAGGCAAAGAAATTTTCCAACGTCAAATTAAAAGATTAGATATTTATATTACTCCTGAAGAATCATATCGTTTACTAAAATTTAATAATGAAGATGATATGTTTGTAGCTCTGGGGGATGGTAGCCTGACATGGGCAAAGCTTATAGCTAGAACAAATATAAATGAAGTTGATCAGATTAAAACTTCAAATGTTGAAATAAATAAACATTCTTCAGGTGTTGAGGTTTTAGGTGTCGGGGATCTTCTTACTAACATTGCCCGATGTTGCAACCCTATTATGGGGGATACAATTTTAGGGTTCATTACCCGGGGTAGAGGAGTAACCATACATAGAAGTAATTGCATAAATATTATTAATGAAGACGAGCCAGATAGGATAGTTAACGTAGACTGGGGAGAGACCAAGACACTATATCCAGTACGAATAGAGGTTAGGGGTTGGGATCGAGTAGGATTGCTACTAGATGTTTCTTCTGCAGTATCTAATGAGAGAATAAATATAAATAACATATCATCAGAAATTGATGAAGATGAAAGTGTGATATCTATGACGGTATATGTCAGCGGGATATCTCAGCTTAATGTTTTATATACACGGTTAGAATCAATTACTGGTATAATTAGTGTTTCGAGGTTGAGGAATCTTGAAAATTATTAATTAATATTTAGAGTATGAATAACAAGAATATGGAGGTACTTTTAGGTGCCAAGTGCAAAATCTGCTAGAGTTAGCTTGAGAAAAAAAATAAAGAATCAACCTTTAAAAACTAAGGCCAAATCTTTAATCACTAAAACAAACAATCTTATAGAACAGGGAGATCTTGAAAGTGCCGAGAGCATGTCTAGATTAGCTTATACTGCGCTAGATAAAGCTGCACAAAAAGGACCTTTGCATAAGAATAATGTTTCTAGACGTAAGTCTAGGCTCCATAAAGCTCTTAATAAGGCTAAAAACCAGTAGGGGGATTGAACAAGTAAAATGTTACGTATTAGATTGAAGAGAGTTGGTTCGAGAAATCAACCTAGTTACAGGATTGTTGTTGCTGATTCTAGAAAGCCTAGAGATGGAGCTTTTGTTGATCATATAGGGCATTACAATCCTCGCATTGATCCACCGGAGATAGTTATTGATAACGAAAAAGCTCAAAAATGGATTAGTAATGGAGCACAGCCCAGTGATGCAGTGCGCCGTATGCTGGAGTCAGTGGAGACTGTAGATAAAACTGTTTCAGAATAAAGCATTAGGGATTAGAAAATTGAAAGAATTAGTAGAATATATAGCTAAAGCTATTACAACCCATCCGGAAGATGTTGTCGTAGAGCAAGAATCAGATGAGGAAGGAAGAGTTGTTCTTACATTGAAAGTGCATTCAGATGATAAAGGTAGAGTAATAGGTAAACAGGGTCGTATTGCACAGTCGATGAGATCTCTTCTTCGTGTTGCTGCTGTTAAAGAAGGTGTTCACATCACCTTAGATATTGAATAAATATTAGAATCAAGGTTCTTTAGTACTGTGTCATCTGACCATCAGATTAATAAATCTGAAATTGTGATTGGTATCATAAAAGGTGTTAGGGGTTTACACGGAGAATTAAAAGTAGAACAAATGACTGATGTTCCCGGTAGGTTTAATGTTGGGAATAAAGTATTAGTAAATGAAGAAGAATATTCAATATCATCTTCGAGATATGATCGTAATAGACTCCTTATTAAGCTGGCCGGTATAAACACCAGAGGTCAGGCAGAATATTTTAAAGGATTATCTTTAAATATTATTAGTTCAGATAAAATTGTATTACCTGAAGGTAATTATTTTCATTATCAACTTTTAGGTTTAAATGTTTTTGATGAAAATGATTGTTACTTAGGAGTAATTAGGGAAATACTTCAAACAGGTGCTAATGACGTATATGTTATTTCGGGTAAAGAAAAACCGGATTTACTACTACCTGCTATCTTGAGTGTCATAAAAGATGTTGATCTGCATTTAGGTAAAATGTTTGTTGCCGTTCCAGAGGGATTGTAATTTTTTAATTCGTTAAAAAATTAATGCGTTCAGGTATCAAACTTATATATCAAATCATTATTTGGGATTTAAATGATGGCTAATCTTATTAAACCTTATGGTGGCTCTCTTATGTAGAGCAAATTGTCTATCTAAAGGATTAAGGTTTAGTAAAGAAGATAGAGATACGAATATGTTAAATATTCTGCTTATAATTATGCTATGCAAATATTAGACTATGTTTTTAAAAAGGGACTGGTGCCTGAAATTCGTTAAAAATTTAGTTAATTTTTTGTAACTTCTAGTCGTTGACACTATGTGCCTTCATGGCTATAATTATTCCTTGTCGCTACTAAAATAGGGTCATATTTGATATGACGTAGCGCCATATTTAAGGAATCTTATGCCTACTGTAAATCAATTAATAAGAAAAAAACGTGCCAAAAAGGTTCGTAAAAATACTGCACCTGCTTTAGATTTGACTTGGAATACATTGAAAAATCGAGGTAGCAGGGGTGCGGGATCTCCTCATAAAAGAGGTGTATGTGTTCAAGTTAGGACTCAAACTCCTAAAAAACCTAACTCTGCTTTACGTAAAGTAGCAAGAGTTAGATTGACCAACGGAATGGAAGTCACGGCATATATACCGGGAGAAGGGCATAATTTACAAGAACACTCAGTTGTATTGATACGTGGAGGTAGGGTAAGAGATTTGCCGGGAGTTCGATATCATGTTGTTAGGGGTGTTTTAGATACGGCAGGAGTTCAGGGAAGAAAGCGTGGACGAAGCAAATATGGAACTCGTGCTGACGGTAGTAGCGAATAAGTTTAAGTAAAGGTATTTAGGTAGGCATAAAATGGCTCGAAGACGTAGAGCAGAAGTAAGGAAAATTCTTCCAGACCCAAGACATGGAAGTATAGATGTTGCTAAGTTTATAAATTCTGTTATGCAAAACGGAAAAAAAACTGTTGCTCAGAAAATTGTTTATTCGGCGTTAGAGCATGCTGAAACAGAATCAGGAAGACCAGGATTCGAAATTTTTGAACAAGCTATTAGAAATGCTACTCCTGCTATAGAGGTAAGATCACGTAGGGTCGGCGGGGCAAATTATCAAGTTCCTACAGAAATAAGACCTTCTAGAAAATTGGCTCTTGCTATGAGATGGATTGTTACTGGTGCGCGCCAGCGTTCAGGACGAGGAATGTCTCAGAAGCTGTCGGCTGAGTTGTTAGATGCTTCCCGAGGTCAGGGCGCAGCTGTACGTAGAAAAGAAGAAGTTTTCCGAATGGCAGAAGCAAATAGGGCTTTTGCTCATTACAGGTGGTAAATCTAGTAAGGTGATTTTTTATGCCCAGTAATAGTCTTAAACAAACACGAAACATAGGATTCATTGCACATATTGATGCAGGTAAAACAACTGTGTCTGAAAGAGTCCTTTATTTTTCAGGAAGAATACATAAATTGGGCAGTGTTGATGATGGTAATACTGCTACCGATTGGATGGAACAAGAAAAAGAAAGAGGAATCACTATTGTTTCGGCAGCTACCGCTACTACATGGAAAGAATGGGATCTAAACATTATCGATACTCCCGGCCATGTGGATTTTACGGCTGAAGTTGAAAGAAGTTTGCGTGTTTTAGACGGAGGAATTGTTGTTTTTGATTCTGTTGCAGGTGTACAACCACAATCTGAGACAGTCTGGAGACAAGCTAACAAATATCAAGTCCCTAGAATTTGTTTCATAAATAAAATGGATAAGGTTGGGGGAGACTATTATAGAGCTACTCAAACTATTGTAGATAGATTGAGTGGGAATCCAGTTACTATTCAGATTCCTATGGGTAGAGAAGACCAGTTTTATGGGGTTATTGATCTTATAGAAGGGAAATCCTTTACATTTGATAACGAAGGAAAGATGACAGAAGGTGGAGTGCCGGAAGAATTTTCTGAAGAATTTTCTGTTAAAAGAGCAGAAATGGTGGAAAAATTTGCGGAACTAGATGATGAATTACTTGAAAAATTCTTAATGGAAGAAGATATTTCAATTGATGAATTAAAGAAATCTATAAGAAAATCAACGATAGCTAATAAGGTTGTTCCTGTTTTGTGCGGAACAGCTTTGAAAAATAAGTGTGTACAACCTTTATTGGATGCAATTGGTGATTATTTGCCTTCTCCTTTAGATGTTCCTTCAGTTGAAGGCCTTAAACCTGGAACTGATGAACTTATTTCTAGGAATGCGGAGAATAGCGCTCCTTTTTCTGCTTTGGCATTTAAGACAGTGACAGATCCATATATTGGCAGGTTAGTTTATTTCCGGGTTTACTCGGGGTCGGCTAAATCTGGTTCCAGTGTTTTAAATACTGTAACAGGAGATAGGGAAAGGTTGGGGCGTATTGTAAAAATGCACGCCGATCAACGAGAAGATATAGAGGAAGTTTTTGCTGGAGAAATAGCTGCAGCCATAGGATTAAAAGATACATCGACAGGAGAAACTATTTGTTCAATTGAAGAACCAATATTGTTAGAAAAAATAGAATTTCCTGATCCTGTAGTTTCTGTATCGGTTGAACCAAAATCTAGAGCTGATCAAGATAAATTGTCTGATGCGTTGGTTAAGTTGTCTGATGAAGACCCAACATTTACCATCAAATATGATGACGAAACAGGCCAAACGGTTATGTCGGGTATGGGAGAACTTCACCTTGAAATTTTAACTGACAGGATGAAGCGAGAATTTAGTGTTGAAGCTAATATTGGAAAACCTAGAGTAGCATTTAGGGAAACTATACGTAAAAACACAACTGCTGAAGGCAAATTCGTTAGACAGTCTGGAGGCCATGGACAGTATGGTCACGTTATTATTGAAATGGAACCACGTGAAAGGGGTGATGGGGTTTTATTTGAAAATAA
>CEQN01000984.1_pt1 | contig 14336 bp, 5 predicted proteins | sample 427011 | NCBI WGS metagenome assembly CEQN01 (sample SAMEA2621277, study PRJEB7988) | marine metagenome | biome: marine biome (ENVO:00000447); feature: deep chlorophyll maximum layer (ENVO:xxxxxxxx); material: "saline water (ENVO:00002010), including plankton (ENVO:xxxxxxxx)" | depth 120 m
GATATACAAGATCGAAGGTTGTCCTTCTTCTTCATACACAATATGTTTATTCCAGAGTTTATCGAACATTGTTAATGGCGCCATAATCAAGTATTTCCTCCTCTAGCTTGATTAAAAACGTAGAAATATTCATCCATATTTGACTACGAAAACCCAATTATAGCATCTCTCAAAATACTTACCACTCACTGGCAATCCTTGACATTCTATAACCGTCCTTTACATCTTTGTCGTGGTACAATTTGGTTATAACAGAACGATGCATTCGACACATAAACAACAATCAAGGAGTTACCAATGCCACTCACAGGAAACGAACTAAGATTACCCACATCTGTAAGCCCTAACAACTACATAGTCTCACTGGAGCCTAACTTTACCGACTTTACATTCCAAGGAAACGTCGAAATAGCGATCTCAATTAGCTCTCCCTGTGACCAAATACTATTAAATGCGTCTGAAATGGAAATACAGTCTGTTGTCTTGAACGATTCGGATAACACATGGGTTGCAAATTACTCAATAGACGAAGAAACTGAGGTCTTATCATTAACCTTTACTGAAACTCTGCAAACAGGAGATTACTCTCTGAAAATTGAGTTTATAGGTGCTTTGAATGATAAACTTCGAGGATTCTACAGAAGCCAATATACAAACCCTGAAGGAAACACTGAATATCTTGCCACTACCCAATTCGAAGCGACTGATGCCAGAAAAGCTTTTCCTTGCTGGGACGAACCTGATGTCAAAGCCACTTTCGAGATAACCTTAATCTTCCCAGAACATCTAACAGCTATTTCTAACATGCCTGAAAAAAGCTCCTCAATTATCGCAGGCCAACGCAAGCAGGTGCAATTCGATAAAAGCCCTATCATGTCAACTTACTTGATTGCTTTTGTAATCGGAGACATAGAATGCATTGAAAGCACCGCCGACAACGACACCCTAATGAGGATATGGACCACCAGAGGAAAGACGGAACAGGCAACCTTCGCATTGGACACCGCCACTAAGCTATTGTCGTATTTAAATAACTATTTTGATATTCCTTTCCCTCTACCTAAACTAGACCACATTGCCATCCCCGATTTTGCTGCAGGGGCCATGGAAAATTGGGGAGCTATTACATACCGGGAAACTGCTCTTTTAGTGGATCCTAACAACTCCTCTGCCGGGACCCGTCAGAGAGTAGCGGAAGTGATCGCGCACGAGATGGCTCACATGTGGTTTGGTGACCTAGTTACCATGGAATGGTGGGACGACTTGTGGCTTAACGAAAGCTTCGCCTCTTGGATGGGAAATAAAGCTGTTGATTGGCTTTTCCCAGATTGGGCGATGTGGACCCAATTCGTTAACATGGATACCAATAGAGCATTCAGCCTTGATGGCTTAGAAAACTCTCATCCAATAGAACAGACTGTTGAAAATCCAGCAGAGGTAAGCCAATTATTCGACGCAATTAGTTATAGCAAAGGAGGATCTGTTTTAAGAATGTTGGAACAATTCTTAGGAGCTCCTGTTTTCCAACAGGGGATCACATTGTATTTGACCAACAATAGTTATGGGAATGCTCGTACAGAACATCTGTGGCAAGCACTAGAGGAGTCTTCTGGCCAACCCGTCACAAGAATCATGGACACTTGGACATCTCAGACCGGTTATCCCGTATTAACAGTTGTTAAAGAGGATAAGAATACAATTTCTCTGAGTCAAAAAAGATTTAAGTATGACAATATTCTGCAAGCAAATGCTTCAGATAAGGCACAACAGCCGCTCTGGGAAATACCTGTTTCAATCATAGGATCAAACAATGAATTCTGTCATGCCAGTATCATGAACACAGAATCCTACACCATCAAAATTAATGACACTACGAATGACTCATGGATAAAACTGAACCCAGAAGTTAGCGGTTTCTATAGAGTGCTCTACAGCGTAGAAGATTGGGATCTGTTTAAGGCACCGATTCAAAACAAAACACTTTCTGCATCGGATAGACTTGAAATCCAAAATGATGCTTATGCTCTATCTCGATCAGGGCATCTACCAATAAATACCTTCCTAGACATAGCTGCCTCATACGTGAATGAAACCGACGCATCAGTGTGGAGCGACCTTGCTACAAACTTGAAAGAGATAGAGCTTTTAATCTCAGACAAAGATTACTTAAGCAAATACAGAACTTTTGGAAGAAATTTATTTGCCCAGGCGGCTGCATCAGTTGGCTGGGAACCACAAACATCCGACACACACTTAACCTCTTTACTGAGAAGCGTAGTGCTAAGTCAATCAGGGGGATATGGGGATAAATTAGCCATCGATACAGCCCAAAAATATTTTGATTTATACACACAAAACCCTGAACAAGTGCCTGCTGATCTCAGGGGATTGGTTTTCAGCTTGGTAGCACAAAACGGGGATTCTAAAGTTTATAACCAAATGTGGGATTTGGAGCTAAAGACCACATTGCAAGAAGAAAAAATTAGATTGCTGATAGCCATGGCTAGGTTCACCGATACTGAAATACTTAACGACCTCCTAGAGAAGTCTCTTGGGGAAAATGTACGTTCGCAGGATACGATATCTGTAATTGGATCTGTGGCAAGCAATCCCCATGGTAAAAGACTGGCTTGGAACTTCTTAAAAGAAAATTGGGATACTCTGGACGAACGTTATGGTGGCGGTGGATTTGGTTTAATGAGATTAGTGTCTATCACAAGTGGGTTTGCGTCAAAGGAAGACTATGAAGATGTGGAAAACTTCTTCAAGGCTAATGCTGCGCCTGCAGCAGAACGGTCAGTGAGGCAATCCTTAGAACGTATTAGATTAAATACTAATTGGATAACATCTAATGACGCAATTTTAGGAAAATGGCTAAGTTGAGGATCATTGGATTACAATAGCAAGGATGACAAATAATATAAAACAAACAATCCAAGAAGCATTAACGTCAAGAATCCTAGTTGTTGATGGAGCAATGGGTACCTCCATTCAATCACTGGACTTAACAGCAGATGATTTTGGCGGCCCTGACTATGAAGGTTGTAACGAATATCTGAGTTTGACTAACCCTAATGCGATATCTCTTATTCACGAGGATTATCTCAAGGCTGGGGCTGACATAATTGAAACCAACACTTTTGGAGCTACGAGCGTGGTGTTGGCAGAATATGAATTACAGCATTTGACTAAAGAACTCAATCTCACATCAGCAAAACTTGCTCGTGAAATGGCTGATAAATATAGTACAGATCAGCACCCAAGATATGTAGCCGGTTCGATGGGCCCCACCACCAAAACAATCAGCCTTACAGGTGGAATTACATTTGAAGAGCTAGTAGAGAGCTACAAGGAACAAGCGTACGGATTACTCAAAGGAAATGTTGATTTTCTGCTATTAGAAACCTGTCAGGACACGATAAACATTAAGGCCGGTATAGATGGCATCAATCAAGCTATAGAAGCTTCTGGAATTAGTGTCCCAATAGCGATCCAAGGAACAATCGAGCCTATGGGAACTCTGCTAGCAGGACAAGACATTGAAGCTTTATACACATCTCTGCAACATCTTGACTTGTTGTGGATTGGACTTAACTGTGCTACGGGACCTTCATTCATGTCGGATCATATACGTCAATTAGCGGAATTTTCGAAATTCCCCATAGCATGTATACCCAATGCCGGATTACCAGATGAGGACGGTAACTATAACGAGACACCTGACATGTTCTCAACCACGGTTAAAGGATTCGCCGATAACGGCTGGATCAATATCGTAGGTGGATGCTGCGGAACAGGGCCAGACCACATTGCTAAACTCTCAGAAGCTATTGCACACGTAAGCCCTAGAAAACCTATATTCAAGACTGAAACTCGGGTATCGGGAATAGAAGCTTTATTAATTGACGACGATTCAAAGCCTATTATCGTTGGAGAACGTACGAACGTATTAGGCAGTAGAAGATTTAAACGACTCATTGCTCAAGAGGCTCTAGAGGAAGCTTCTGAAATAGGACGTAGGCAAATCCGAAACGGAGCCCATATACTGGACGTATGCCTACAAGATCCTGACAGAGATGAGTTGTCAGATATCAAGAGCTATTTAAATTTACTGACAAAAAAAACCAAAGCCCCGATCATGATCGACTCCACCGATAGCATTGTTATCAGAGAGTCCCTAAAAATGTTACAAGGCAAATCAATCATAAATTCAATAAACCTAGAGGATGGGGAGTCCCGGTTTGCGGAAATAGTGCCTTTAATACATCAATATGGGGCTTCAGTGGTAGTCGGCTGTATAGACGACGATAAAGATCAAGCCCAAGCAATAACGGCCGAGAGAAAGCTCCAAGTAGCAGAACGTTCCTTTAATTTGTTAACAAAAAAATACTTACTAGAAGAATCAGACATCATTTTTGATCCTTTAGTATTCCCTGCAGCCACAGGAGATATAAATTATAAAGGCTCAGCAGCAGAGACTATCGAAGGCGTTAGAGCCATTAAAGAAACATTTCCAAATTGCAAGACTATACTAGGAATATCAAACGTTTCATTTGGCTTGCCACCTGCTGGTCGAGAAGTGTTTAATTCAGTATTCATGTACCACTGCATACAGGCAGGATTGGATATGGCTATAGTCAATTCTGAGGCAATTGTTAGATACAACACCATACCAGACTCTGAAAAAACTTTGGCTGAAAATCTCATTTGGGACAAAGGGGACGATCCAATTACTGAGTTCACAAACCATTTCAGGGATGTAAAACCCAAGTCCACAACAGAGACCAGATCGCAAATGACATGGCAGGAACGTCTGTCATTAGCAATCATTGAGGGGACAAAAGAAGGAATCACACAAGATTTAGATTCTGGGCTAGAAACTCTAGTCCCACTAGAAATAATAAACGGTCCTTTAATGAAAGGTATGGAAGAGGTTGGAAGGCAGTTCAATGCTAATGAACTGATAGTAGCTGAAGTTTTGCAATCAGCAGAAGCTATGAAACACGCTGTATCTTACTTGGAACAATTCATGGAAAAAACCGAGATAGTAAATAAGGGAACTGTGTTACTAGCCACTGTCAAAGGTGACGTCCATGACATTGGTAAGAATCTTGTAGATATAATACTTTCTAATAACGGATTTAAGGTTATAAACTTAGGAATCAAAATAGCTCCTCCTGAATTAATCGAAGCATACCGTGAGCACAAACCGGATTTTATTGGCCTATCAGGCCTTTTGGTAAAATCTGCCCAAATGATGGTCGCTACAGCTCAAGATCTCACTTTGTCAGAAATCAACTGCCCAATATTAGTAGGGGGAGCAGCCTTATCGAATCGTTTCACTAGACTGAGGATAGGTCCAGAGTATTCAGGACCTGTAGTTTACTGTAAAGATGCAATGGAGGGGTTAAGCTATTCCAACAGACTGATTGAACCTGACCAGCTCAGGCAGCTTACAGATAAATTGAAAGAAGAAACTGAAACCATGAAGTCGCAAGACGCCCAATCACAAACAACAAATGCGTCAAACGAATCCCCTGTAGACGCCGCTCAAATATTGCACGGTTTTGATGCACCAACTCCTCCAGATTTGATGATCCACCAACTCACAAATTATTCTCTAGAAGATATATGGCCTTATATCAATCCTCAGATGTTATATGTTCGTCACTTGGGTTACAGGGGAAGGTGGGAAGAAGCTATACAAGGGAACGAACCAACTGCTATATCCTTGCAAAAATCTGTGGAGCATGTGAAGAATGAAATTCTCTCCAACGATTTACTTACAGCAAGCGCGTTGTTTAAATTTTTCCCTTGTAATTCACAAGGCGAGGTGATTAACATCAAAAATCCCAAAGGAACTGAAGTAATCCAAACACTATCATTCGGCAGGCAATCAGACCGAGACGGATTGTGCATCTCAGACTACATTCGACCGGAGTCTACCAATCAGTTGGATTATATAGGAATGTTTGTAACATCAATAGGCTCCAATGTAATACAGATATCTGAAGATTGGAAATCTCAAGGACGTCTTCTAGACTCACATATTCTGCAAGTATTAGCGCTTGAAACAGCCGAAGGTTTTGCTGAATTATTACACCAAAACATGAGAGCAATGTGGGGATTCAGTGACCCAAGAAGCACATCATTTACGGACCTTCACAGAGCCAATTATCGTGGTAAACGGTATTCATTTGGGTATCCTGCGTGTCCTAGATTAGAAGACCAAAGAGTATTATTCGATTTACTTGAAGCGGAAAAACATCTGAATATTCAGTTAACAGAAGAATACATGATGGACCCTGAGGCATCTGTCAGTGCATTAGTAATGCACCATCCAGATGCAAAATATTTCAACTTATCTCAAAGAGATATAGAAAAACTAGGGTAACTTATCCTAGCAAGCTAGGGATAATTTAAAGACCTAATACAGCCGCTAATTTCTCTTTGTGGTATCGTGGATCTCCGAGATAATGGAACAAACTTCGTGATGCTGTAGTATGCAACGTCAAGCCATACTCATTCAAACTTCCAATACCCGCGTGAACTTCATGTCCGTAAGTACAGCAATCCAAGTAAGCTTGACTGGCAACAGCCTTAGCTAGGTGACAACTATCTTCAAATTCTTTACCTGAATCAATCTTCCATAGAGCTTCATTGGTAGTCCATCTCGCTCCATCTAAGCTATTTACCAAATTTATTATATGATCTTGCACACGTTGGAAACGGCCAATCGGCGTACCAAATTGGACCCGCGTCCTACTATAATCCACAGACAATTCATATACGAATTGACAACCTCCAACTTGATAAGAGCTCAAAAGTGCAGAACTCACAAGTAAGCTTTTCTCAAACTCTTGCCAAGAACATTTTTCTAGTTTACTACCCTCTAAAATAGCAACATCAACAAATTTTACTTCCGTCATATGCCAAGCGAACCCTGTCAGTTCTCTTGTTTCTATTCCTTCGCTATCGGCAGAAATGATGTAGAAACCAATGGTTCCTTCATCGTCTTTCGCCGCAACGATAAAATGTGTTGCAGACAAGCCATCAATCACAAAGCTCTTGTTTGTATTCAGTTTAAGACCCGTTTCTGTAGTTTCAATATGAGCGGAGACATGTTTAGTGGACCATCCATACTCAGAATCGGATATAGCTGGGACTACAACTTCAGAGCCATCAGCGATCGCTTTCAGATGTTGTTGTTTCTGGGTCTCGGATCCCATTTTAAGCAGAATATTAACGGATAACGCAAACGATGACAGATGAGGGCCAGGAACAGGTCCTCTCCCTAATTCTTCAAACACTATACCAGCATTAGTGAATGATCCTCCTTCTCCTCCATATTCAGAAGGTATCAGAGTAGCTAATAGTCCAGTATCAATCAATTTGCCCCAAGATTCTGTATTGCACGGATATCTATTTTCATCTATTTCCAACAGCAATTCCTTCGGGAATTCTTGCTCAACGAATTCACGTGCAGCATTTTTAATCATTTCTTGTTCTTCTGTTAGTGCTAAGTCCATGTTTCTACTTAAGCGCTCCTGCTTTTTCTTTATTTTCTCGGCCTATTCCAATACGTCTAGCCATAATTACTTTTTGGATATCTGTTGTACCCCCAGGATGCAATGCTATGATAGCGGCTCTTTGATGCGCTTCAATATGACCTTCCTCCACTGCAATTTCTTCATCATTAGTTAACGCATGGGGACCAAGAATTTCTAATATATTGGTAGCTATTCTCAATCCAGAAGTTTTCCGGAAGTAAGATGCCTGAGGGCCCTCATACGTGAAACTAGCTCCTGTATGTCTCATCCAATAATTCCTCAATTGAAATAATCTTCCTATTTCCGCATCTATATATATGTCTATTAATTTATCTTGGGTGAATCTCTCACTACTAATAGGTTGGCCATCAAACCTAGTCTCTTTGCAATGATCAAATATTCTGTCCACTATCCAGTTTCTAGCTATCCTACCACCTGTGCCGTGTTCCAGTTCAAGATGAGTAGTCGCCACTTGCCATCCATTATTTTCACCTCCGATAAGGTTCTTGGCAGGGACTCTTACATTGTCAAAAAATACGATGTTCTTAACTCCTGAACCTGCGCCAGATTCCCCAGCTGAAGACAGAAGACTCATTGGGGTAATACTTATTCCTTCAGCGTCCCCGGGCACCATAAACCACCCAAGGTTCTTATGACGTTCTCCTTCAGGATCAGTACAAGTAATCGTCCACATGTATTCGGCGCCAAAAGCACTTCCAACCCAAACTTTTTGACCGTTCAATATGTAATCATCACCATCACGTACTGCAGTAGTTTTTACATTAGCTAAGTCAGATCCTGCTTCAGGTTCAGACAAAAGTTGCCATGTCCTGATTTCGCCTTTGAATATTTTAGGAAGAAACTCTTTCTTTTGTTCTTCATTACCCCATACCAGAATAGAATTACCTCCTAATCTGCCACCTGAATCATAATAGGGAGGGAGTGACAAACCGATTTTATCGATTTCTTCCTCTATAACAATAGAATGCTCTACATCCAGGCCACCTCCACCATATTCTTGTGGAGCTGTAGGCCAAAGCCAACCTTTTTCTCCCAATTTGTAGCCTAATTCTCTCCGTTTGTGATACTGGTCTAAGGTGAGATCAGTAGAATCGGCGGGATGTTCAATCCCTGCAGGGACATTGTGCTCCAACCATTCTTTAACTTCTTCTCTGAACTTTTCTTGCTCAGCGCTGTAAGTTATTTCAAATTCCATATTTACTCCTGTTTTTTATCGTGACCGCAAAGCAGTCCCAGGAGTTCTCCCGGTATGCTCATAATTGTCTATCACTATTTCTCCGTTGACTAAGACATATTCAATACCTGAAGGGTAAATCTTTGGGTTATCAAATGTAGCTTCAGTACCTACTTCTGCCTCATCAAAAATCACTATATCTGCTTTCATACCGTTTGACAATGAACCTCGATCTTTCAATCCAAGTCTACACGCGGGGCCATAGGACATTTTAGAGATAGCTTTCGGAAGACTCAATAAATTCTCTTCTCGAACAAATTTGCCAAGTACATACGGAAACGTCCCATAAGTCCTAGGATTCGGTTGGCCTCCTTGCATAACTCCATCTGAACCCACCATTTGTGAATCATGGAGAAGAATCTGGCGGATGTTTCCTTCATTCCCGGTCCTCGCTACGAATCCAACGTTAAGACGCTCTTGCACTAATAATTCACATACCGCATCTACGACAGACATATTTTTGAAGTTGGCTAAGTCAGTTATGGATTTTCCTATCCATTCTTGATTTTCAGCAGAACCTATATGGCTAAAAATATAGTTATCCAATGTCTGTCCTCCCCATTGAGGGTTGATACCTTCCCCTATTTCTTCTCGCTGACCCGGATCCATTATTCTTTTGTACAATTGATCCATTCCCCCAGCATGCACCCAATATGGGAGCAAAGAATGCAAAATTGTACTGGCGGCAGGGTAAGGATATTGATCGAAAGTAACTTCCACGTCATCCGACAAAGCTGAATCGACTAATTTGATCATCTCACTACCTAATCCATTCACGGGACTATGAAAATGTGAAATATGTACAGGAACTCCCGCATCTTTTCCAACTTTAATCGCTTCTCTAAAAGGATCTAGAAGGCGGTCTCCCAGAGTATACCTAGAGTGGGTCATATAAATGCCTCCATACTCTCCCGCAGCTTTTGCCAAATGTATTAGTTCATTTGTGTCACTGTATGCGCCTGGAGTGTATGTAAGCCCTGTAGAAAACCCAAAGGCTCCATCCGCCATTCCTTGCTTAACCAGATCGCCCATTCTTTTAAGTTCTGATTCATTAGGTAGACGAGCTTCCCAACCCATGGCCTCAACACGCACTGAAATATGTGGTACAAAATACGCGACATTGCAGGAGGATGTGTTCACGAATAAATCCAAGAATTCGCCCACAGTAGACCAACCAAAAGTCTCAGGAATCTCTCCGTTAAGAGCGATCAGATATTTGATCAAATCTAATCTATTTGCGTCCGAACATGGTGCGTAGGATAACCCATCCATTCCTATCGCCTCAGTGGTTACTCCTTGTCGGACTTTTGGTTCATGATGCGGATCCGTTAACAAACTCAACTCAGAATGAGAGTGCATATCTATAAATCCAGGGCATACCACTTTCCCCTTCGCGTCAATTAAACGTCCGCATTCAGGACTTTCTATAAATGGGGGTAACAATTCAATAGTATCTCCGGTTACTCCTATTGAACCTACAAAACCAGGTTCTCCTTTACCATCAACAATCAATCCATCTTTAATTATCACATCATACATAAAGTCTTAATCCTTTTTAAATAATTTTTATTGCCATTCAAAAGCACACAATCCCATGTCATTATAGTATTGACAACACATAGCATTCGTATATAATTCCTTCTTACTAATTATGCCAACGATAACATTTAAGGGCATCTTCTACACAGACTTTGAAAGGACGGTATTTTATCGTCCTGTTTCTTTGCGTCTAATCCCATAATCAAACCTTCAAGGAGTTGTAATTCATGGCTATATCTTTGTCCAACAACAATAACGTCACCGATTCTTATAATAAAGAAAGTTACGCCAAGATACCACAAGTACTAAAAGTACCACATCTAATCCAAAGTCAACTAGACACGTATGATTGGTTTCAGACTGATGGACTTCAAGATGTGTTCCAGGAAGTCAATCCAATCAAAGATTACACAGAGAAAAAATATGAGCTTTATTTCGGGGAACACTCTTTTAAAGAGCCGAAATTTTCATTGCAAGAATGTAAATCAAGAGAAATAAGTTACACTCATCCCTTGTACGTGAACACTAGACTCGTCTTTTTTGAAACAGGGGAAATTAAAGAACAAGAAATTTTCATGGGAGATATTCCTAAAATGACTCCTAACGGCACTTTCATCATAAATGGTGCTGAAAGAGTGGTAGTGAGCCAATTGGTACGGTCTCCTGGTGCGTACTTCGTACACGAAAAAAATGTTGCTTCAGACCGTAACCTGTGTTTTGCCAAAGTAATTCCTTCGAGAGGAGCTTGGCTAGAATTTGAAACAAGCCCTAAAGATATAATCTCAGTCAAAGTAGACAGAAAACGAAAAGTTTCTGTGTCTATTTTCCTGAAAGCTCTTGGGATACCGGAAGATGAAGACATAATCGCAAAGTTTCAAGAAGTAGATACAGATCCGTCTCACTCTTATATAACTTCCACTCTTGAAAGAGACCCGACCTTTGATGAGAAAGACGTCAATTTTAGGGAAGACGACTTAAGAAGAATGTGGGAATGGTTACCACTATCTAATAAAGACTTAGAAGGAATGGAATTTGATATCGATAAAGCTCGCAAAATAGCTTTTGCACAAATAGAATTTTATCGGCGATTGCGCCCCGGTGAACCCCCAAGCTTAGATAACGCTCAATCATTGATTAGAAATCTGTTTCTGGATAATCGCAGATATGATTTGGGCAGAGTAGGACGATTCAAACTTGACAGAAGGTTGGGTACAGAGACGGAAAATACTCCACGTATCTTAACACTAGATGATGTTCTGACTGTGATAAAGACTGTTATCCTCATTAATAGAGGAGAGGACAGCGTAGACGACGTTGACCACCTAGGCAACAGAAGAGTCCGAGCTGTCGGAGAATTAATCCAAAACCAAATCAGAATAGGTTTATTAAGAATGGAGCGGATGGTCAAAGAAAAAATGACCCTAGTTGATCCAGAAATTGCTGCTCCTCAAGGACTAATTAATATAAGACCAGTTGTGGCGGCAGTGCGGGAATTCTTTGGAGGCTCTCAGCTGTCACAATTTATGGATCAAACTAATCCGTTGGCAGAACTAACTCACAAACGTAGGTTGTCAGCATTGGGACCGGGAGGACTCTCTAGAGAACGTGCTGGTTTCGATGTAAGAGACGTCCATTTTTCTCACTATGGAAGGATTTGCCCGATAGAGACCCCTGAAGGTCCTAACATCGGGCTGTTAAGCTCGATGGCTTCATACGCCAGGACCAATGCATATGGCTTCATCGAATCTCCGTACCGTAAGGTTCTTAGAGAAATACCTGCATCGTCCCCTAACTTGGCAGGTAGGATAGCTACTGAAGCTATCAATGATCCCTCTGGCCGAACAATCGTTGCCGCGGGTAAACTCATTGGAAGTACCCGAGTACCTGCAATTAATAGATTGCCTGAAGGAACTATGATTTCTGTGGATCCCTACGTTGGTGATGGTGAAGAGAATGTTGTATATCTTTCAGCTGACCAAGAAGAGAAATATAGAATCGCTCAAGCAAATTCTAATTTAGATTCACTGAACCAATTCGTTAATGACAAAGTCGAAATTCGACTGGGAGAAAATTACTTAGAAGATTCTCCAGAAAATGTTGAACTCATTGACGTGTCTCCTATGCAGATTATGAGTGTTTCTGCTGCATTAATACCATTCTTGGAACACGACGACGCGAACAGAGCACTCATGGGTTCTAACATGCAACGGCAAGCAGTGCCTCTTCTTCGGCCGCAATCGCCTGTAGTTGGCACTGGGGTCGAGGGCCGCGTAGCCAAAGACAGCGGACAAGTCGTATTAGCATTAGTAGACGGGACCGTCCAGTCTGTAGATGGTACAAACATCACCATACAAGATGATAACGGAGAAAATCACGACCACGAATTACTCAAATTCCAAAGAACCAATCAAGGTACTTGCTTTAATCAGAGACCTATTGTGCAGAAGGGAGATAGAGTACTTGCAGGAGATGCTCTAGCAGATAGTTCTTCTACAGAAAATGGTGAACTAGCTCTGGGACAAAACGTATTGGTAGCATTTATGTCGTGGGAAGGGTACAACTACGAAGATGCAATCATTCTAAGCGAAAGACTAGTAAAAGATGATTACTTCACTTCAGTTCATATAGAAAAACATGAAATGGAATCCAGAGAAACCAAACTAGGACCTGAAGAGATAACACGGGACATACCAAATGTTGCGGAAGCTAGCCTGAGGGATCTAGATGAACGCGGAATTATAAGAATCGGCGCAGATGTATCTCCAGGAGATATATTAGTCGGCAAAGTGACTCCCAAAGGAGAAACCGAATTAACCGCTGAAGAAAAGCTACTGCGTGCTATCTTTGGAGAGAAATCTCGAGACGTGAAGGATACTTCTTTAAGAGTACCTCATGGAGAACGTGGGAAGGTTATTGATGTTCGCATCGTTGGAAAAGAAAATAAAGGAGAACTATCTCCTGGAGTAAATGAAGCTGTAAGAGTATGGATTGCTCAAACCCGGAAAATATCCGTAGGAGATAAAATGGCTGGACGCCACGGTAACAAAGGGGTTGTGTCTAGAATTTTACCTGTTGAAGACATGCCATACTTAGAAGATGGAACTCCCGTAGACGTTATACTAAATCCAATAGGTGTACCTTCAAGAATGAACCTTGGCCAAGTATTGGAAACTCATCTAGGTTGGGCCGCTCAAAACTTGAATTTCCACGCCGTAACCCCGGTATTTGACGGCGCAGACGATTCATCTATTCAAGATGCTCTAGCTTTACAATGGTTCTATTCAGAATCCACCAAAAACTTGGGCGCTGACCAAGCAAGATCAGATGACCGCTTAGTTTCTTGGCTAGAAGAAAAAGGTTTTGATGGCCAGCATTTGGCAACAGACGCTCAACCCGGAGAACTTGCCAAAACTTGTCTTCAAATATGGCTATCCGATAATACTGACCTCGATACCACAGGTATGGACGCAGATGCACTTCACGAAAATGCCTTAGAAGTGCATAGAAAAAAGAAAATAGCGCCTCCTACATTAGGAAAATTCCAATTATACGATGGAAGAACCGGTGAACCATTTGACCAGCTAATCACTGTTGGCTACAAGTATTTACTGAAACTGATTCACCTAGTAGAAGACAAAATTCATGCTAGATCTACCGGTCCTTACTCCATGATCACACAACAACCCTTAGGGGGTAAGGCTCAATTCGGAGGCCAACGTTTCGGAGAGATGGAAGTGTGGGCATTAGAAGCATATAGTGCTGCACATAACCTTCAGGAAGTTCTGACTGTAAAATCCGATGACGTAGCAGGTAGAGTCAAAACATATGAAGCAATTGTCAAAGGAGAACCAATTGGACAACCTGGAGTCCCTGAGTCATTTAACGTGTTGCTTAAAGAATTACAAAGCCTAGGCCTCTCTGTAGAACTACTTTCGGAAAGGCTGGTGGATTCCGTAGTAACAGACGAACAAGCAGTTGAGGTAGATGATCTA
>CEQN01185175.1_pt1 | contig 14300 bp, 14 predicted proteins | sample 427011 | NCBI WGS metagenome assembly CEQN01 (sample SAMEA2621277, study PRJEB7988) | marine metagenome | biome: marine biome (ENVO:00000447); feature: deep chlorophyll maximum layer (ENVO:xxxxxxxx); material: "saline water (ENVO:00002010), including plankton (ENVO:xxxxxxxx)" | depth 120 m
TCAATTAAATTCTGGATTAGCTTCAAATGTAGTTTCTTCTCCAATAAGTATATCTCCACTTATTGTTAAACGATCTTGTTATACAAACAAAGCTTTTAACTTTACTAAACTAAAAGGTAAGATAAATATTCTTTGTGTTTCTAGTAATTCATTTGGTTTAATTGAAAGAAAATCTAAACCGGAGGTTTTAGAAATAAATACGGTCTCTAATGGAGATAATATTAAAGTAGAATCTATAGAGAAAGCCTCAGGAGAGGTAAGCATAGCTGATGCAGATATAGTTGTATCTGGAGGTAGAGGATTAAAGGGACCTGAAAATTGGCATTTAATAGAAGATCTAGCTAAAATTTTGGGAGCTGCTACAGCATGTTCAAAGCCTGTATCTGATATGGGATGGAGACCTCACAGTGAACATGTTGGTCAGACTGGAAAGCCCGTAGCCTCTAATTTATATATCGCTATTGGTGTATCTGGAGCAATTCAGCATCTGGCTGGAATTAATGCTTCAAAAGTAAAAGTTGTAATTAATAACGATCCTGAAGCCCCATTTTTTAAGGCAGCTGATTATGGAATTGTTGGAGATGCATTTGATGTTGTCCCCAAGCTTATAGAAAAATTAAAAACTTTTAAAAGCCAATAATTTTTGTCAATGCATTATTTTTTATAAAAAAAGCAGGTCCATCGACCTGCTTTATTAAAAAAGATAAGAATTATTTACAGCAGAACTGAATATTTTAGTGCCTGCTGAGTTTTAGTTCTTATATAATTATAATAAAACATAAGACACCTCCTTTCAAATTTAAGTTAAACATAGCTGTTGTCACAGCTTTTTACTTTAATCAAATATACTATAGGATTTCTATAAAAAAGTAAAGAAATCAGTTAAAAGTGTTAAAACTTATGTTAAAATTATTTAACGATCTTTTTAAGAGTTAAGCCTTGAACTAAAATCGTAAATAATACTACCATATATGTCAGGAATAGAATCAGATCTTTCCCTTCTCCAATTTGATTAGGAAGGTTAAGTGCCAATGCAATACTTAATCCTCCTCTTAATCCTCCCCAAGTGATTATTAGGGCAGTATTTTTTTCAAAACTTTTAAAGAATGACAGAAATTTTATAGGACCCCAAACGCCAATTCCTCTTGATATAACAACCAAAACTATAGTTAAAATTGATACTAGAAGATAAGCTGAATCAAAATTTTGAAAAATTGGAATAATTTCAAGTCCTATTAAAATAAATAAAATTGCATTTAGAGTTTCATCGAGTAAATGCCAAAACTTATAGACATAATCTCCCATAGCTTTTTGAACTCCATCTTCTTCTTTATCTGTATCTATATTTCTATTTAGAAAAAGTCCCATAATAACAACACCAAGTACACCTGAGAAATGAAATTGATGAGAAATGATTGACACAAGTAAAACAAGAGAAAGTGTTATTAAAACCTCAAGTTCAACATGTTCATTTTCTATATATTTTACGAGCTTTAGACCTAGATATCCAATTAAAGCTCCTAGAGCTACTCCTCCTATAACTTCAGTAGCAAAAAGCATACTAACACTTCCTGGTGTTACATTTTCAATTCCTTCAAGTTTAATATTTAAAAGAGTAAGAAAAATAACAACTCCAATTCCATCATTAAAAAGAGATTCTCCTGCTATTCTGGTTTCGGTGGTTGTTGAAAGGTTCATTTTTTTTACCATTGCAAGAACAGCAATAGGATCTGTAGGAGCAATAAGAGCTCCAAAAAGCAAACAATCAACATAACTTAATCCAATATTACTTAGCCCAAAAATTGGCTGTTCAACTAACCAAAAAATTCCTGAGCCAACAACAAATGTTGAGAACATCACACCAAAACTTGCAAGTAGAAGAATTGTAACCTTATCTTTTAGTAATTCATGAACATTTACACTAATGGCTCCAGCAAAAAGAAGAAATGGCAACATTACATCAATTAGTAATACCTCAAAATCAAAACTTTGAATTAAGGAAGTTACAGTTTTAAGGAAATCAGGAGCTATAAAACCAATTGCCAAGACACTTATTGATAACCCTATGGCTAAAATCATTAATCCTATTGTTTGAGGAAGTTTAAGAAGTCTTAAATTGATAATTGAAAAAACAGACGCTAATAATAAAAGAATAGTAGTGAGCTCTAAAACATTCATATATGTATAATTTTAATTGATTTATGTTTATTATTTATAAAGTTCATGCATTTTTGAAATGTATTTACCTATAACATCGAATTCTAAGTTAACAATTTCTCCTTTAACTAGTTTATGAAAGTTAGTATTTTCATAAGTATATGGAATAATTGCAACAGAAAAACTATTTTTTTTAGAGTTAATAACGGTTAGACTTACTCCATTTATTGTTATAGACCCTTTTTCAATAGTAATATTTTTCTTAACAGCATCAAATTCAAAACCAAAAACCCAACTTCCATTTTGATTTTCTATAAACTTACAAATACCGGTTTGATCTACATGTCCCTGAACTAAATGACCATCAAGTCTACCATTAAATTTCATTGAACGTTCAAGATTAATAAAATCTCCTAATTTTAAATTTTTAAGATTTGTTTTATTTAATGTTTCATTAATGGCAGTAACTGAATAATTGTTTTCAGCAATATCCACCACAGTTAGACATACCCCATTATGAGCAATACTTTGATCAATTTTTAATTGTTTGGTTAAAGAGCTTTCAATGGTAAAAGTAATGTTAGAATTATTTTTTGAAATTGATTTTACTTTACCAATACTCTCTATAATTCCTGTGAACATGACGATTAAATTTATTTACCTTTGACAGTAAAATTAGTTAATTCGCTGAATTAAAAACAATCAATGAGTAAAATTAAGGCTGGAATAACAATAGGAGATCCAAATGGGATTGGACTAGAGATTATACTTTCTGTTTTTGAAGATTTAAGTATTTATGATTCTATCATTCCAATTCTTTTTGCCCCAAAAGATATAGTTGAATTTCAAAAGAATCACTTTAAAAAAAATACACCTTTAAACTATGTTATCAATGAAAATGATATAGTTGATTCCATGCTTAATATTGTTCAAATTAATTCAAACGGATTTAAGGTTAATTTTGGCAAGGTTAGTAAAAAATCCGGTGAACTTTCAATAGCATCAATTGATCAGTCCATAAATTATGTAAAGGCAGGAAAAATTGATGTATTAGTTACTGCACCTATTAACAAAAATTCAGTCCAATCAGAGAAATTTAAATTTCCTGGACATACTGATTATTTGAATGTGAATTTTTATGGAAGTGCTTTAATGTTTATGATTTCAAATCAATTGAGAATAGCATTAGTAACAGACCATATTCCAATAAAAAAAGTCTCAGAAGCAATTTCAATGAAATTGATTAATCATAAAATCGAGCAAGTATCTTTAAGTTTAAAAAAAGATTTTAAAATTTCAAATCCTAAAATTGCTGTTTTAGGTCTTAATCCTCATTGCGGAGATCATGGGGCAATAGGAGAAGAAGATGACTTGATTATAAAGCCCGCAATAAATAAATCTAATTTTGACAAAACTATAGTTTGTGGACCGTTTTCTGCAGATAGCTTTTTTGGATCAAATAATTTTGAAGAATATGATGCTATTTTGGCAATTTATCATGATCAAGGACTTATTCCTTTTAAAACTTTATCATTTGGAAGTGGAGTAAATTTTACAGCTGGTTTAGATTTAATTAGAACATCGCCAGATCATGGCACTGCATTTGACATAGCTGGATTAGGAGAAGCTAGTGTAAGCTCATTTAAGAGAGCATTAGAAGAGGCAGTAAACATCTATAAAGCAAGAAGCACTTATTCTTCAGATAAATTTTAATAAATAAATCAAAAGTCATAGTTTTAAAAAAAAAATTTTAAATTTGCGAGCTCAAATATTGTTAAATGAGTGGAAGCAATCCTTTTGTAATTAATTTTGCAGGTTTAAAACAGGGTTTCCATAATTTTAATTTTAATATTGACAAAAAGTTCTTTGAGGGTTATGATTATTTTGATTTTGAAGGTGTTGAACTAATTACAAAAGTTAGTTTTGAAAAACAGGAGAGAATATTAAATATTTTATTCAATATCTCAGGGAATGTAATAGTTTGTTGTGATGTTTCTATGGAGCTATTTAAAATGCCGGTAAAAAGTAATTTCAATTTGACTGTAAAATTTGGAAAAATTTATAATAATGAAAACGATGCCCTATTATTGTTACCTTATGGGGCTCATCAAATAGATATTTCTAAATATATTTTTGAAATGGTAATTCTTTCAATACCAATTAAAAAAGTCCATCCTGGAATAAAAGATGGATCCTTAAAGTCAGATCTTTTACAAAGATTAAAATTATTAGAACCCAAAGAAAAAAAATTTCCTTCGAAGATTGATCATCGATGGAATAAATTGAAAGATCTATTAAAATAAATTAGTACAAAATGGCACATCCTAAAAGAAAAATCTCAAAAACAAGAAGAGATAAAAGACGTACTCATTATAAAGCTTTTTCCAGTCAAATAGCTGTCTGTAAAAGTACCGGAGAAAATCATCTTTATCACAGGGCTCACTGGCATGAAGGAAAACTCTACTATAGAGGAAAAGTATTAATTGATAATACTGAATCAGCAGAAGCCTAAAATTTTAACTCAAGAAAGATTTTTTTAATTAAAAATCATATCTTCACTACAACATTCAAGCTACATTATAACTTAGAATGATGCAATTAAATAACACCATAAGTGCTTCAATAACAGCTATAGGCGGATATGTTCCAGAAGAAAGGCTTACCAATAAAGATTTAGAATCAATTGTAGACACTAATGATGAATGGATTCAAAGCAGGACAGGGATTAAGGAAAGAAGACTTTTGAAAGATCCTAAAAAAGCAACTTCATTTCTAGCTATTCAAGCTTCAAAAGATCTTATAATTAAAAATAAGGTTGATCCATTAACGATTGATATGGTTATTGTAGCGACAACTACTCCTGATATGCAAATTGCTGCAACTGCAGCTTATGTTTCTTCTGAAATAGGAACTAATAATGCTTTTGGATATGATCTTCAAGCGGCATGTTCAGGGTTTTTATACGCCATGTCTATGGCTTCAGGAAAAATAGAGTCAGGAAGGTATAAAAAAATATTAGTAGTTGGTGCGGATAAAATGTCTTCTGTTATTGATTATAAAGACAGGAGTACATGTATTTTGTTTGGAGATGGAGCAGGAGCAGTCTTATTTGAGCCAAACAACGAAGGTTTTGGTTGGATAGATGAATATTTTAAAAGTAATGGTAAGGATCGAGAATCTTTGTGTGTAAAAGCAGGCGGATCATTATTTCCAGCCACTTCTTCTTCAATATTAAAAGGAGATCATTATCTTCGTCAAGACGGACGTAAGGTATTTAAATCTGCTGTATCTGCAATGACAGAGGCAAGCAAAAATATACTTAACAGAAATAATTTAGTTGGTAAAGATATTGACTATTTGATAGCACATCAAGCAAATGAAAGAATTATAGAAGCAATTGCAGATAGAATGAAATTAGAACCAAAGAAAGTACTTAAAAATATTTCTGATTATGGAAATACAACAGCTGCTACTATTCCTCTTTTACTTTATGATTTTAAAAATCAATTTAAAAAAGGAGATAAAATTATTTTTGCTGCTTTTGGAGGAGGATATACCTGGGGAGCAGCATATTATACATGGAGTTAATAAATAAATTTAATCATGGATATTAAGGAAATTCAAAATTTAATCAAATTTGTCGCTAAATCTGGGGCTTATGAAGTTGAAATAGAGAAGAAAGATTTTAAGATCACAATAAAAACTTCTAACCGAGGAAAGAAAAGATCATCAAAAACTTTTGAGCCCATAGTAACTGATGGAAATCCCATAACTGATCCAGTAAGTATCAATGAAACGATTAATCAAGAAGTCATAATTGATGATAAACCTTCAGATATAGATAATAATCAAAACTATATAACAGTTAAATCTCCAATGATTGGAACTTTTTATAGGAAGCCAGGACCTGACAAGCCAGTTTTTATTGAAGTTGGTTCAGAAATTAAAAAGGGAGATACTATGTGTGTAATTGAAGCAATGAAACTTTTTAATGAAATTGAATCAGAAATGAATTGTAAAATCATTAAAATCCTGGTTGATGATGAGACTCCTGTAGAATTCGACCAACCTCTTTTTTTAGTTGATCCTTTCTAACATTTTATATAATGTTTAAAAAAATACTTATAGCCAATAGAGGTGAAATTGCAATGCGAATTATCCGTACTTGTAAAGAAATGGGTATAAAAACAGTTGCGGTTTATTCAAAAGCTGACGAAGAAAGCCTACATGTTAGATTTGCAGATGAAGCAGTTTGTATTGGACCTGCTCAAAGTAAAGAGTCTTATTTAAAAACATCAAATATTATTGCAGCAGCTGAAATAACAAATGCTGATGCAATTCATCCGGGCTATGGATTTTTATCTGAAAATTCAAAATTTTCAAAAATCTGTGAAGAACATAATATAAAGTTTATTGGAGCATCATCAGATATGATTGAAAGAATGGGAGATAAAGCTTCTGCAAAGGAAACAATGAAAAAAGCAAAAGTTCCCACAATTCCAGGCTCTGAAGGGATATTGGAATCTTTGCAAGAAGCAAAAGTACTTGCAAAAAAAATTGGTTATCCAGTGATGTTAAAGGCAACTGCTGGTGGAGGAGGAAAGGGAATGAGAGCAGTTTGGTCTATGGATGAAATTGAAAAATCATGGGAAAGTGCTAAAACAGAATCCTTAGCTGCTTTTGGGAATGACTCAATGTATATGGAAAAGCTTATAGAAGAACCTAGACACATAGAGATTCAAATTGTTGGAGATTCTTTTGGCAAAGCATGTCATTTATCTGAAAGAGATTGTTCAATCCAAAGAAGACATCAAAAATTAGCAGAGGAGACACCCTCTCCTTTTATGACAGAACGCCTCAGAAAATCAATGGGATTGGCAGCTATTAAGGCAGCAGAATTTATTAAATATGAGGGGGCGGGAACTGTTGAATTTTTAGTTGATAAAAACAAGAAGTTTTATTTTATGGAGATGAATACGAGAATTCAAGTTGAACATCCAATTACAGAACAAGTTATTGATTTTGATTTAATCAGAGAACAAATAAAAGTTGCCTTTGGAATCCCAATTAGTGGTAAAAACTACTTTCCTAAAATGCATTCAATTGAGTGTAGAATAAATGCTGAAGACCCTGATAATGACTTTAGACCCTGTCCAGGAAAAATAGATACACTTCATTTTCCAGGAGGCCATGGAGTTAGGCTTGACACTCATGTTTATAATGGATACACAATACCTCCTTACTATGATTCAATGATTGCTAAATTAATTACAACTGCTCAAACTAGAGATGAAGCGATTAATAAAATGAAGAGAGCATTGGACGAGTTTTTGATTGAAGGAGTACAAACCACAATTTCTTTCCATAGAAAATTAATGGATCACCCTGATTTTCAATCGGGAAACTATACCACTAAGTTTATGGAAAATTATTCAGACAGAAATTAGATTATGTTTAATTATATATTCTGCAATTTGGATAGTATTTGTAGCAGCCCCTTTTCTTAGATTATCAGAAACAATCCATAAATTAAAAGAATTTGGTTTTGAAAAATCTTTTCGAATTCTTCCAACATAAACAGCATCAGTTCCTTCAGCTAAAATTGCCATTGGATAAGAATTATTTTTAGGATCATCTTTAACAACAACACCATCGCTGTTTTTCAACAAGTTTTTAATTTCTAACACTGAAGATTTATTTTTTAATGTAATATTAACTGATTCACTATGCCCACCAAAAACAGGAATTCTAACTGCAGTAGCTGTAATTCCAATTTTAAAATCATTTAATATTTTATGAGTTTCATTTACTAATTTCATTTCTTCCTTGGTGTATCCATTTTCTTGAAAACTATCACAATGGGGAATAGCGTTCTTATGAATTTGGAAAGGGTATACCATTTCACCTTTAATATTTTTGAATTCATTGTTTAACTGATTAACAGCCTTAATTCCAGTTCCAGTGATTGATTGATAGGTTGAGATAATTAATCTTTCAATTCCAAAATTTTTATGAAGCGGGGCAATTGCAATTAAAAGCTGAATTGTTGAGCAGTTGGGGTTTGCAATTATTTTATCATTAGAATTAATAATGTTTCCATTTATTTCGGGAATAATGAGTTTTATCATCGAATCCATTCTCCAGGCAGATGAATTATCAATTACAACACACCCTAATTTTGAAAATTTTGGAGCCCATTCAATTGAAGTTTCTGCACCTGCAGAAAATAAAGCTATGTCAGGACTCATTTTAAGTGCGGCATTTAATGAAAAAACTTCATGGGATTGATTATTAAAATTAATTTGTTTACCTACTGACTTTTCTGAAGCAACCAAAATTAATTTACTGTAAGGGAAATCTCTTTCCAATAAAACTTTAAGCATTGTTTTTCCAACCATTCCAGTTGCACCAATTATAGCTAAAGTCATGTTTAAATATTTTGAAGTTTAAAATTACATTAAAAAATATTAGATTTTAGAAAACATAATAACTTCATTATAAATATTTGCGATTAACTCTTTTTCCAATGCTTGATAATAATTCATATGAAATTGTTCCTGCTGATTCCGAAAATTTAGAGGCAGAGTTTTTTGCATCAAAGACTATTACGCTATCTCCTTCATGGCAATTTATTTTTGAAATATCTACCATAAACATGTCCATACAAATATTTCCAACAATCTTTGCTTTTTCGTTATTTATCCACACACAAGCATTACTATTTCCAAAATATCTCCCGATACCATCTGCATGACCTAGAGGTATTACAGCAATTCTTGATTTTTTTTTCGCAATCCAGGAAGAATTATATCCAACACTATCCCCCTTTTTTAGATTATGAATTTGAATAATTTTTGATGTTAAATCAGCTACAGGCAATAAATATTTATCCCAGTCTTTATTATTACTATATCCATATAATGAAATACCAGTTCTAATAAAATCATATTGAAGATGAGGATAGTTAAAAATTCCTGAACTATTTAGGAGATGATATTTTATTTTTGGATTAATATCTTTAAACTGATCCTTAATTTTATTAAAAACCTTTATTTGATTATTTGTCAAAGAGCTAGTTTTTTTTTCCTCACTAGATGACAGATGTGAATAGATAGATTTAATTTTTAAACAAGTTTTATCAAGAGTTTTTTTAATCCATCCGATTTCGTTGTAATTAAAACCGAGTCTATTCAAACCAGTATTAAACTTTAGATGTAAAGGAAACGAATTAAGACTTGATGTTTTTAATTCGTCAATTAAACAAAGCAATATTTGTTTTGAGTAAATAGCTGGTTCTAATGAGTAATTTAACATCATAGAGACCTCCGTAACATTAGGATAAAAAACAATTATATTAGATTTAATACCATTTTCACGAAGAATTTTGCCTTCATTTCCAGAAGCCACAGCAATTAAAGTAATTCCATTTTGTTCCAAAACTTTAGATATCTCTATTGCACCGTGACCATAAGCATCAGCCTTTACAACTGCAATTATTTTAGTTTTTGATGATAATTTAGATTTTAAAAAATTTAGATTATGTAACAATCGATCAAAATGAATATTTAAATATGTCAAACCTATTTTTATTTTTTGGACTTTTCTTTCATAGCTTTATAATATTCAATTCTACTTAATGCCTCATATTGTTTTTTTTCACCAATAAGAAACAATTTGTCATCAAGACTTTTTCTAAATGTAAACTGAGCTAATTTGCCTGACCTAAAACATTTAGCATGTAATTTTGTAACTTTTTCGGCAATAGCCATTAAATATGGGATTGGTCCAAAAGGATCTCCATTAAAATCCATATCTAAACCTGCTAAAATAACTTGAACTCCATCATTTGCTAAATCATCACAAATCTTAATAATTTCATTATTAAAAAACTGGACTTCATCAATTGCTATAACATCACAACCATTTGTGTGATTCAGAATTTCTTGAGGGGACTTAATAACGATAGCTTGTAACTTGTCGTTGTTGTGAGAAACAATACTATTATTACTATAACGATTATCAATTTTAGGCTTAAAAACAATTGTGTTTAACTTTTTATTTCTAGCATATTTTATTTTTTGAATAAGGGCTTCAGTTTTACCGGAAAACATTGATCCACAAATAACTTCAATACTACCAAATTGTTTATTCGACTTTAGAGGGTTTTCTAAAAACATTTTGTAATTTTCAAATTGTGGAAATTAATATTTATCTATAATAACAAATGTATTAAAAAACATTACTGATGAAAGAATCATTGCATACAGAAATTGTTTCTTTAGCAAATCAAATATCAAAGATTAAGATTAATTCTTCTTCAGATCAATATTATAATTTAACTATAAAATTATATGAGAAGGTTATTTTATTGAAGAATTTAGATTTTTCAATTGGAGAATCTAGTCTGCAAGGACAATTGAAGAAAAACAACCTTCATTTAATAAAAAAGGAAAATGACATAGATAATTATGATAAAAACACGGTTCAACCTTTAATAGAAACTATTAAAGAGATGATTCCAGAAATGCCTGAAAATAATTTTAAAACAAATTCTTTGAATGAAGAACTGAGTGAATATTCATTTGAAAAAAAGGAGCCTGATAAATCGAATACTTCAAATAATCAACCATTAAAATTAAATGATCATTTTGCAAAATTATTTAAAGTTGATGTTAATGACAGGACAGCATTTATTAATAAGTTGTTTGATGACAAAGCAGATGAATACGATAAAGTGATGAAAAAAATTTCAGATATTTCGGATTGGAAAATTATCAATAATTTTATTTATGATGAGGTGAAGCCTAGATACAAATCATGGAAAAATAATTTATTGGTCGAAAGAAGATTCTTAGAAATAATTAAAAAACAATTTAAATAAAGTTTTATTAATGCCTTTATTCGTTGTTCCAACCCCAATTGGAAATTTAAAAGATATTACATATCGGGCTATTGAAGTATTAAAAGACTCGGAAATAATTTTAGCTGAAGACACTAGGACAAGTTTAAAGCTTTTAAATCACTATTCAATTAATTGTAAGATTGAAAGTTATCACATGCACAATGAGCATAAGAAGCTGCCAAATATTATTAATCAATTAAAGAAAGGATTAGTAGTTTCAATAATTTCAGACGCAGGAACTCCCGGAATTTCGGACCCTGGATTTCTTCTAGTTAGAGAATCGATATCTAATAAAATTGATGTTTTTTGCTTGCCAGGTGCAACAGCATTAATACCCGCTCTAATTCAAAGTGGCTTTCCAAGTGATAGATTTGTTTTCGAAGGATTTTTACCTCAGAAAAAAGGTCGACAAAATAAACTTGAAAATTTAGCTAAAGAAAAAAGGACAGTTGTTATTTACGAATCACCTCACAGAATATTAAAAACACTTAATCAATTTTTGACTTATTTCGAAACAAAAAGAAGAATAAGTGTTGTTCGTGAGCTAACAAAAAAATATGAAACTCAATTCAGAGGAACTATTCCAGACGCAATAACGTATTTTAATGAAAATAAACCTAAAGGTGAGTTTGTTATTTCAATATCTCCATATTTACAGTAAATATAAATGAAAAAGTATTGGGAGTTAATTAAAAGTTCAGATTCTAAAAATGTAAAAGTGCTCGCAAAAGAACTTGCCGTTTCAGATATAATTGCACAAATTTTAGTTCAAAGAGGTATAAATAATTTTGCTAAAGCCAAAAATTTTTTTCGACCTAAATTTGAAAACTTAATTGACCCATTTTTGATGAAAGGAATGATTTCTGCAATATCAAAAATAGACGAAATAATAAAGGCTGATAAAAAAATAATGATTTATGGAGACTATGATGTGGATGGAACCACTTCTGTTGCATTGCTTTACTCATACTTAAAAAAACAAAATGCTAATGTAATTTATTATATACCAGATAGGTACGTTGAAGGATATGGTGTATCTAATTTAGGAATTGAGAAAGCGAAAGAAAAAGGTGTTGCTTTAGTTATCGTTATTGATTGCGGAATTAAAGCAAATGATCAAATTGATTTAGCAAATTCGTATAAAATTGATGTAATAATTTGCGATCATCATTACCCTGGAAAAACCTTACCTAAAGCATTTTCAATTTTAAATCCGAAACAATCTGATTGTGAATACCCCTATAAAGAACTATGTGGATGTGGAATAGGATTTAAATTAATTCATGCTATGGAATTAAATAAAAATAGAGGGGTAGAAGATATTTTAGAATTCTTAGATTTAGTTTCAATAGCAATTTGTGCTGATATAGTCCCTCTAACTGGAGAAAACCGAATTTTAGCTTCATTGGGAATAAAGCAAATGAATAATAAATTGAGACCAGGATTTATGAATTTTATAAAAAATAAAAACATAATAAGTGTTTCTGATTTAATTTTTAAAATTGCACCTAGAATAAATGCTGCTGGAAGAATGGATCATGCAAGACATGCAGTAGAACTTATGATTAGTAAAGATGAAAAAGATATTTCATCCAAAGCTCGTGCAATTGAGTTTTTGAATTCCGAAAGAAAACTTTTAGACAAAAGAATAACGAAGGAAGCTCTAGAGCAAATTGAAAATTTATCAGAGCAACATCATTATTCAACAGTTGTTTTTAGACCAGATTGGCATAAGGGAGTAATTGGAATTGTTGCTTCAAGATTAATTGAACATCATTATAGACCAACTATTGTTTTAACAAAATCAGAAAAAACTTATTCAGGATCAGCAAGATCTGTTAAGGGCTTTGATGTTTATAAGGCTTTATTGAATTGTTCAGAGGATTTGATTCAATTTGGAGGACATAAATATGCTGCGGGATTAACAATAGACGCCTCTAAATATTCGAAGTTTAAAATTGCTTTTGAAAAAGAGGTTTCTAAAACAATATTACCCGAGCAACGGAGAAAAACAATTTTTTATGAAGGTGAAGTTTCTTTAGATAAACTCACATATTCTATTTATAGAATTATTGACCAGATGAAACCCTTTGGACCATTAAATAGAAAACCAATTTTTTTAATTAATAATTGTCGTGATAATGGAGGTTCAAAATTAGTCGGAGTTGATAATAATCATTTAAAATTAGAAATTAAAGACGAATCAGGAACTGTTTTTTCTGGAATTGGTTTTGAAATGGGAAAACACATCTCTAAAATTAAAATGAAAAAATCCTTTTCTATATTAGCTCAACTTCAAAGTAATGAATTTATGGGAAGATCAAAACTGCAGCTAAACATTAAAGATATTTCTTTTGAATAAAGTATCTAACTGATACTTCAGGGTTTCAAAATAATTTTTTGGACTTGGTAAATAATTATGAATCTTTATAAAGATTAATTAAATGTGTTGTAGATAAATCGTGAGTATTTTCTGACTTTGATTGAAGTTCATCTAAAACTTTGTTCGCAAGAGCTTTTCCAAGTTCCACACCCCATTGGTCATAACTATTTATATTCCAGAGGACTCCTTGTGTAAAAATTTTATGTTCATAAATTGCTATTAAGGCTCCTAAATTATATGGAGTAAGTTTTTTTATTAATAAAGTATTACTTGGTTTGTTTCCTTCGAAAGCTTTAAAAGGAATTAGTTCATTAGAAACTCCCTCTAATTTTAAATTGTTTTTATTTTTTCCAATCATTAAAGCTTCAGTTTGGGCAAAAAAGTTTGACATTAACTTATTTTGGTGCTCAATCTCACCATATAATGAAATTTTAAATCCAATGAAATCAGTTGGAATAAGTTTTGTTCCTTGATGTATTAATTGAAAAAATGCATGTTGAGCATTTGTGCCCGTAGCTCCCCATATCAAATTCCCTGTTTGATAATCTACTTTATCACCATTCCTATCAATTTGTTTCCCATTGCTTTCCATCGACGTTTGCTGAAGATATGAAGGAAAACTTTTTAGATATTCACTATAAGGAATTACGGCTTCACTTTCAGCTTCATAAAAATTATTATACCAAATACTAATCAAACTAAGAAGAACTGGAATATTATTATCGAGAGGAGTATTTCTGAAGTGGGAGTCCATTTCTCCTGCGCCTTTTAGAAGATTTTCAAAGTTTTTATATCCAACAGCAAGACTAGTAATAAGCCCTACAGAGCTCCATAAAGAAAATCTCCCCCCCACCCAGT
>CEQN01010608.1_pt1 | contig 14207 bp, 20 predicted proteins | sample 427011 | NCBI WGS metagenome assembly CEQN01 (sample SAMEA2621277, study PRJEB7988) | marine metagenome | biome: marine biome (ENVO:00000447); feature: deep chlorophyll maximum layer (ENVO:xxxxxxxx); material: "saline water (ENVO:00002010), including plankton (ENVO:xxxxxxxx)" | depth 120 m
GCACCAATTCTATCTGCACTTATTGTTCCAGCGTTTATTTTATCTGCTGATAAATTTGCAATCTTTGCATTATCAATTGTTGCATCAGCTATCAAAGCATTTGTTATTTGTGCAGTACCAATTTTTGCAGTTGTAATAGTTGCATCAGCAATATGTGATTCTTCTATTAAGTCTGCTGAAGCTGTTTGTCCATCAGAAGGGTCAGAAGCATTACCAGACTTATCTACTGCTACAAATCTAAAATAATGTCCAGAAGAATCAGCTAAATCTGCACTACCTACTAATGGTATTTGCTGTAATAAGTTACCTGCTGTAACTCTTATTTCACCAATTTTATTTGATGCAGATACTGTAAAGTTAGCACTGTTTCCAGATTGGACTACTGCGTGAACTGCTAAGTAATCTATATCTCCTTCTAGTGTAAAGTTTCCATAAGGATTTCCATTACCATCTGTTCCTGCTTTACCAAGATGATGTGTAACTTGTACTTTTAATGGACCAGAAGCAATAGCAGTAGCAGTTTTAGGTTTAGAAGGTGCTTGACCATCTTTATCTATTTCTACTCTTGCATTTGTTGCAAAGTTAGCATTGACAGAAGAAGAGTCAGTATATAAATCTTCACCAGAACCATCATACGCTGACATTTTCTTAAATCCAGATTTATCAACTGCGTTTACACCAACTTGATAGGTTGCACCAATTGTTAAATCTTGAATTAACAAACTTTCTGTTGCTACTCCTGTAAAAGGAAAACTTGCATATGAATACTGGCTGTCTGTTGTTTTTTTATATCTTACTGTATAACTATGTCCATCAGTTATTTGAGAACCATTTTCATTGGTAGGCCTTGAAACAACTACTCTGATAAAACCTTTCGAAACACCAGTTGCATCTAAATAACTACCAGATTGTAGTGTTGGTGTGGAAGGTAAGTCTGGTATAGAAAATACACCTGCTGTATGTCTACTTAATGAGTATTCTGAAAATCTTAAATCATCTTTTATGCTTCTTAGTGTGTCTCCTAACTCTACTTGAGCAGAACCACTTTCATACTGTACATATTGACTTAAGTCTGTATAGTTTCCATTTTTATCTCTAAAGTAACAACCCATTCCATTTTGTATAGGGTAAGTAATTCCCATTACTCTAACTTTTACTGGATTAATCGATTGACCTCTAAATGAAAGCTCATATTTACTTCTAGATTCAGCAGTAGCATCTGCGAGTGTGTCTACGAAGCCTATGTCTGGGTCAAAAGCATAAATAAAATCGCCGGGTGATAAATCACCAGATACTTCATATTGTTCTAAATCTAAGTTAAGAACTTTTTTAACTCTAGAAAGTTCATTAAGTATTGTTTGTGCTCTGCTATTTAACAGAGATGAGTCTACTTCTGGTTCTTGTACTAAACCAACTCTTTTCAATGCATTACCGTGTAAATCTTTATAAGGGTTTGAAGATATATTAGCTTCACCAGCTACATCAGTTGCTGTATCAAAATAACCTACTTCTCCAGTAAAGTCTACTCTTGAAACCCAATCAGCAGCATCAAATTCTGTTCTCAATCCTTGAGGAACAACTCCTTCCATTTCTGGGTCTTGACCATATGCAGTTTTCACAACAATTGTTTTCGGCTGAGAAGTTCCTACTCCTTCAAATAAGTTTGCAGAAGGCCCTGCATCTAAAGTACCATTATGATTAACTCTATATTCAGTATCTAAAACTTCAGATACAAATGTTAAAGCACTTAATGCTGTTTCCACAAAGTGAGAACCTGTATATGTGGCTGCTGGATTGTTTATAGTACCTTGTGTAATAGCTTGAGAGTTACCAGCTTCATCTCTCATTATTCCTAATGGTTTATTTGTTTGAGCTGTAGAATTAAATAAAGTTTCTGCAAGTGTTGTACCTGTATAATTTCTTACTTTACCAATACTATTAGATTCGGCTATCACCATTCCTTTACCTGCACCATCGCCTAAGTACAAACCAAGTCCTTGACCAGAAATAGACACAACGCCTTCTTCTAAAGCTCTGTTAAGAACAATACCTGTATAGGATGATAAATTTTTTATTTCTGAATCTGTAAGAGTTTTGACATCTATTTCTTGAGGGGTAATTATTATATGTCCCCACTCTTGTATTGATTCTACTATTTCGGTAGGTGTAAATTCTTGACTAAAGTTTACCGAAAAAGAACCAGCTCCCATGTGCCTTTCTGTAATAGCCATTATGCTCTCACAAGCCTCACATTCTCAAACATACTTTCTAAGTATTGGTCTCTTACTGCATCAGCAGTATCTATTGATGCTGGGTTAGCTGCATTGTATACATAACCTACAAATGTCTTGAAAGAAGCATTCGTAAGATGTATGAGTTTGTTTGAGGTATCTGCGGTATATCCTTGAGGACTACCAAATAAAAACTTTTGTCCATAACTATCGACAGCACTTTCTAACATATATCCTGTACTGTTTGCAAATGTACCTCCATTAGTTACTACATCTACATTAACTCTTGAAGCAGCTGCTCTATCAGCAGTTGGCCCTTGAGCAATATTAATACCAATGTGATGAGCACCTCTCTTGACGGTGGCGTCAACAATAAGACGCCCATCTCCATTAGTATCTGAATAGGTAGTAAAACGAACAACACATTCGTGGGGTTCATTTCTTAGTATTTGGGCAGTTTGCCAAAGTTTCCATTCTGTTCCAGAAGAGCCAGAAGTAATAGCTATTGTTCTATCACTTACCCAGCTACCATTATCGTAGAACTGAATTGTAAATCTAGATTGATTAGAGTTGCTTCCAGAAGTTAATCTTATAATTCCATTAGATAAAGTAAGGCCTGTCGGATTATTTTTAGATAAATATCCTGTCATAACTGTGTTATCTATAATTATTTTTGAAGCACCTTTGTAATAATTAGCTGGGTCAACAACCCATTGTGCTGCTGCATCTCTTAAATCTGGGTCATAAAAGAAAGCTACATTACCATTTTCTGAGGCCCTAACAGCATCAGTTGGTGCTTTCTCATGATTGTAATTAAAAGTACCTGTAGGTACAGCATGCCAAGGTGCATAGGTAGTAGTCCCTGTAGTAACAGAATGACTATTTGTTAAAAGAGCACCAGACATATTGCTTTCAAACATCATCTCTGAAACTCTTCCTTTTATTAATAAATTTAATTTATATTCAAACACCCCTGTTGCTAATCCAGAGCTATCAACACTAACACTTGTAATTTCTGCATACCCTTCAAACATATCGTCACCTGTGTAGGTGAAAGGTAAGATTAGTGAAGAGTTTCCCATAGAAACTAATTCATCTCTTAATTTTTTTGCAGCCGATACAGTGTCTGCTACAAAAATACCTTGTAGACCTACTTCTCTATCTAAAGAGTTTCTAGCTCCAGTTACTACAGAACTGAAATCTATGCTTTGAGGAGAAGTAAAAGTCATTCTTCCGATTGTTATTGTATTAGCCATTAACACCAATCCTTAGCTCTACATAGTTCACAATATCTGTATCTAGGATGGTAAAAATAATTACCACATTTAAACTCTGATTCACAAGGCTTTAAAATATCATCTTGTTTATTATGAAGCTCCACGGATAACACCACCACCTCCACCTTTGTTGTAATCATTAAGTATTCTTGTAATTTCTTGTGCTGCTCTTCTTTTTAACATATCATCTGCTGGGAGTGTTGAATTAAATGAAAGATTAACTTGTGGAGCTTGGTTACTTCCGGGATTATTATTTCTTGAAGTGTAAGAAGGAGCCGCTGAACCAGCATAAGCCCCTCCACCCATTCCATATTTTGCAAACAACTGCTGATTAGTCATTGGTTGATAACTCATTTGTCCAAAAGAAGGTAGCATTGCATTTACATTTGAAATAGAAGTTCCTACACCAATAATTGCATTTTTTAAAGTATTTGCTGCTGCCAGTGGTAGTCCTAAAGATTTAGCCATAGACATTGCACCAGACATAGTTACATTAGATAATTGAGTGACTGACCCCATAATATCAAGGTTTGCATTTAAAACATCTTTTTGAGCATCAAGAACTTTACCTTGTGCTCTAACCATAGCTTCTGGGAGTTCATTTAATCTCTCATTAATTTCAATTCTTCTTTCTTCAAGACTTGCAATTTCTTCTTCACGCTCAACTTGAGCATCGTGAGTCATTTGAGCTGCTTTGTCTCTTAACTTGTCAGCATCAGCTTGAGTAATTTTTTTATCATCAATAGCAGCTATATCTTCTCTAATTTTTTCTGCTTCTTCTTCTGCAAATTCTAATGAACCTTGAGAAGCCGCTAGCTCTACTCTTCTTAAATCTTTCTTTAATTTTTCTTTACGAAGGAATTGATTAGCTGTTAATAACTGGCCTTTTCTTAATCTGTCTTCAATTTCTATAGCTTCGTTAACAAGTTCTTGTTGTTCTAAAAGTTCTTCAGATGTTAAAAGTTGTTTATTTTGTAAATCATTTAACTCATCAGCAACATCTAATCTTTCTAACTCTAATTCTAATTTTTCGTCTTCAAGGTCTACAATCTCTTTATTAGCATTTACTAAATCAAATTCAGCAAACTTTTTAGCAAAATCTAATTCAGCTGGTCTAAATATATCGTCAACCATTGTTCTCATTGCTTCAACTTTTTGTAAGAATTTATCAATATCAGATAAAGCAGTTTCTACTGGACTTATATGTCCCATTTTTACTAGTAAGTTATAAAGTTCAGTACCTTCTTTAGCAATTGATACAGCATAAGCAAGTCTTTCTTCTTCTGACTCCATAATTTTTCTAAAGAAACCTTCTTGTTGTACAACCAGTGGAGTTTGTTCTCTTATCAAACGCTCAATAGCTTCTGTATGGTTTTCGTGTTGTCTTGTAGCTTCAATTATTTGCAAATGAAATGCTAATTGATTTTGTAATTCTTTAGTTTTATCATTTTCAATCATATTATTTTTAATTAATTCAGTTTGTAATTTTTTAGTTAAAACAAATATTTCTGATTCTTCAGCTATACCTTCAGCTTTAAGTAGTTCTAGTGTATTTCTAATATCTCCAGCTAAACTTTCTGTATTTATAATATCTCCAACATCAACAGTATTTCTTAAACTATCAACTACACTTTGACCCATACCATCTGCGAAAGATTGAGAAGCTTCTATTCCTGCTTCTGTAATATTTTTATTATTCATACCTTTCTCTACGCCTTCTTTAATTGAATCTGGTAAACCTTCAGCAATACCTCTCATAGTTTTTTCATTAAAGTTTTCTGCAAAAGAATTACCAGCTTCGTCAAGTTCTTTTAGTGAGTTAGCTGTATTGTCTACTGTTGAATTAAATTCAGTAAATCTTTTTTGAGCTGGGCCAAGTTTAAAAGCTGCTGCAACTGCTGCTGCTAACGCTATAAATGGCCCAAGTAAAACTTTTGCCACTTTAGCTAATTTACCCATGCTGGCAATAAGGCCACTACCACTACCTTTTGCCGCTAAAAATTTAGCATTTAGTGCATTTATCTTAGTAACTAAAAATGATATAACTTTTATACCTTGTTGAAAAAAAGCACTCTTTACAATAATTTCTATAAAAGCTTGTGTTGATTCTTTTGCTTCTCTAAAAGCTCTGACTAAACCAACAGCACCTTGTGCTATTCTTATAAAGAAATCCAATACTCTTTTAAACAATGGCAAGAATTGTTCACCTATTTGTTGTAAGAAAACATTAAAAGTAGATTTCAATAATGCAACTTTTTGAGCAACAGTATCTTGTCTTGTAGCAACCTCTTCATTCAAAGCATTTTGTTCTTTGACTTCTTGTCTAGCTAAAGCAAGTGCGTCAGCTAAACCGTTGTAGTTATTTGCTAAAGATAGAACAGCTCTAGAAGTTCTAACATTATTCAAACCTAATTCTGACAATATAGGAGTTACAGATTCACCACTTTTAGCAACTTCATTTAATCCAGCTAAAAATTTCTGTACAGCTAATGCACCATCTCGTTCAAAAGCTTGAGTAAAATCTTCTCCTACTAATCTTGACAAGACAGAAAGTTTTTCTAAATTACCTTCTTTTACAGCATTGCTTATATTCATAAATAATTTACCAAGTGCTGTAGAACCAGCAGCTGCTTGTACACCAGATTCCCTAGTAGCAGCTGAGTAAGCAAGTATATCTTCTGCTGATAAACCAGCAACATTACCAGTAGCACCAAAGTTTTGTGCAAGTAATATAATTTCTGATTCTGTAGCAGCAACATTGTTACCTAATTGAACTAGTACTGAACCAAACTTACCAACAGTATCTGTTGTCTCGCCTGTAACATTTAGAAATCTTGCTAAAGAAGTAGCAGCTTGTGTTCCTGTCATGTTTGTAGCTACAGATAATTTACCAACAACTTCTGTGAATGTAGCTACATCATCAGCTGCAACACCTAACTGTCCTGCAACAGAAGCTAACCCAGCTAATTCAGAAGATGTTATTGGTATTTGAGTAGCAATATTTTGTAGGTCAGCGGCTATTGATTTAAAAACTTCTGGGTCGTCAACTTCTGCCATTGTTTTTTTAACCATTGCAAAAGCATCTTCAAACTCTATTGCAGCTTTACCACCTGCAGTTAATGCTACAGCTAAACCAGCAATTGTAGATAAAGCTATTGTATTTGCTACTGCATTTAATGGTCCAGCAATATTTTTAGCCATAGACGCTGCCATGACTTTAGAACCTTTGACTGTATCAGATATTGCTTTTTGTAAATTAACAAATACATCAATACCTATACCTTGATTAGCCATTGCTTACTCCTAAATCTGCCATAGCTTCTTCCATAGAGATTTGTACTCTAGGTGGTTTGTCTTGACTGTAATTGTTGTTTGGATTATTTCTAATATCCTCATATATTTCTTTCATATAAGGGGCATAGAATGAGGATTCTTCTGAAACCAAACCGAATAAGAGATTTTTGAATAATCTCCACGAAAGGTCGAAAGGTTTTAAGTTAAAGAACCTATGGAAATCTGCTTCAACAGTATTCCATCTTTTTAAAATATCATCATAAGTGATACTTATTTTGGGTCTTCTTCTTCTCCCCCTTCGGCTTCTTCGGCCTCTTTAGGAATAACCCCATATTCTTGTAACAAGTAATTTAAAACTGCCTCAAGTTGTGACCAACTTGCTCCACTTTCAATAATCTCTTCAAATATTTCTTCACCTATTAAGGCTCCAAGCCATTCACCGAGATTTTGTTGCTCAATGCCACCTTGTTCATTTGTTAACTTTAATTGGGTTAACACTACTTTCGCTGGTAGCTGACTAGGTGCTTCATACACTTTACCAGCTACCTTGAAAGATAACTTATCGTCGTCGGCTTCCGCCACTGCTTCGTCAAAATCTTTATATTCTGACATCAATACCTCCTAATCGTATTAATTATTTATTGACTAGTCTGTGTCAATAATCTTAAATATTTGTGCAAATGGAGCACCAGTGTTAGGCTTCAATACTTTATATTCAACAGTAATTGTTACCTTTTGTGGGGCCTTTGCATGTGTCATAGAGAAAGCACCAACATTGACTGCTCTAGGGACTTGAATGTCTCTAACTTTTGCAGTTCCAGCTTCATCATGTCCGGGAGCATTAACTCTTAACAACAATGACTTTTCTTCGAAAGAGTCAGTTGTTGGAGGAACTAATGTTGTATATCCAGAACTTGGTGTTGAAGCGGTTGTGGTACCACCAGCCATAGCAAACTTTAAGCTTCTTAAAGATGCCTGTGCTAGCTCTCCAGTTATTCTTACTTCTTGTGCAGTTTTAATTGTCTTAATTGGGTCAATCTCTTCTGCTACCAAAATGTCTTCAAAAGTCTTATCGTACTCTAAGGAAAATCCACCTTCTGAATAACCAATGTTATCCCAATAAGATGAAGCTGGTGTTGCTGCTGGGTTAGTTGGGAATGTTGCATCTCCTGCATTTACATCCGTTTCACTAGCCACAAACAAGTTACCTGTTCCCAAGATTACTTCTGTAATACTTTGTGCCATTACTTATACCTACCTATACTTATGAAGAGTTTGTCACTCTTCTTCTTCTACTTCTTCGTCGGCACCATACCACTCATCATCACTAGACACTTCCTCGTTTGACTTAGAAATATCTTTAATATCACCCATTCCTTCGCCTTCAGAAACAAAAGTAGGGATTAAAATATCACCTTGTTTGGTTTGAGCTTCTTTAAGCCTTTTCCATTCAGATTCATTAACCTCTACCCATTCTTTGCCGATAATGACATCGAGTTTTTCATCTCTAATTGCGTCAAAATCCCTTATAAAAGGATTTACTTTAATATTTTTCATTATGAACTTGCTCCATATATCATTACTACTTCTATATTATAGCGTGCTAAACCGAGCTCTGGTTCTTCTATACGAGCAGGCCCATTCTGAGAATAGAAGCCGTGTATAGTTGCTACTTCACCACCAGAACTTGTGTATTTTTTTGGTTTAGCATCAAAAGTATTAGCAATAGTTTTAGAAGCTAAATCGTAAGCTTGAGCATAATCTGGTTGACCTTTTGAATTTGTGCTACCATATTTGCCTCCATAGCAGTCAATAAATAAATTAGCTTCATAAATTAAAGCTTCATCTGCACTAGGACTGCCTCCTAATTGAGTGACAACCATAAAGGGCATTGTCCCACTATTAGGTAATCTTGTTGCTATTCTTGTTCCTACTAATGAAGATATTTCAGATTGAGCTAATGCCCAAGTTCTAAACATAACTTCTGCGTCTGGTAACTGTTGAACCATTTATCCTCTACTTAACATTCATTGCCATTTTTAGTTTGGCATCTAAATTATATTTTTCTGGCACTTGAGATAAGCCACTACGCTCAAATCTCTGCATTGCTTTTGTAGCACCTCTTCTCATCATAGCACCTTTACCTGTTGCTTTATTTACAGCCCTTCTATTGTTTTTACTGCTTCTAAGTGTTTGAGCAGAAGTTGGAGTATTAGGGAATAATTTTTTTGTATAACCAGCACCTATATCAAAACCTTGACCTTCACCGAATTCAATTTTCATAGCATAATCAATATCTCCACCACCTATTTTTGCTTCTCCTACTGGTATACTTCCCCCTCTAACTTTTTCATCTTTTCTTCTAGTTCTTAAACTTCCACGCAATCTACCTGTTTTAACTGGAGTGAAGCTATAAGCTTGTCTAGCAACATCTTCTGTTACAGCTTCAACAATTTTTATAACTATATCATTTTGTGAAAGGCCTTTAAAGTTTAAAGTTCCATAAGCTTTAGCAATAGTTCCACTTCCTTCGGCTCTACCCCTAAACATTTTTTTTGTTACTCTGTCAAATTCTTTTTGCATATTTGCACCCATTACAGACCTTGCACCACGAGCAAATATACTTTGACCCGGAACAGCCATAAGAACTTTACCAGTAGTTCTACCACCAAACCTTCTAAAAGCTCTTTCTCCAGCACCTTCAAAATCAGACATATCGACACCATCAGCTAAGTTTTTTAAAGTATTACCAACTGCTTTTGCATCACCCATAAGTCTTCCACCTTTAAGTAAAGTACTTCTTAAGGAACTCATAGAACCAAAATTAGGTACTAAAGGCAAAGACATTATGTCACCTGCTACTAAGGAGTATTCGTAAAAAAAAGACCTTAAATCAGTTAAATTTTTTATTGCTTCAAAGTCGTATCTTTTAGGTCCCTTACCTATTCCAGATAATTTACGACCAGTTCTAATTGAACGACTGTCCTTAAAGAAACCCCTAGCAGCCATTAGTAACCAGAATCTATGCGAAGTTCTTTGTAAAAATCATTTCCAAATCTATCTTTAATAGATTTTATATTTCTAACATTGTAATTTGTTGAATTGTAAACCAGCCTATCAGACATAGTTATTGTTGTACTAGCTGGAATAATTACTTTAAATTGCTCATTAACTTCTGTTCTACTTTCTGTGTCTGATTCTATAAAGCCACCAAGTTCAATAACTTTAGCTTGTACATTAGTACCAGAACCATATGAAGCAGTAGAAAGACCTCTGTCGTCGACAGAAGAACCCGAAAGGGTTTGAATTGCTATTGTATCATTTAGTAAAGATGTTGGTACCTTAGGCATATTTTAATTATACCAAAAGAAAACCCCCTCAGAGAGGGGGCTATCTTATCTAAATTATCCGTACTATTTAGGGGAAAATCCTAATTCTTTAAAATAACTTAGAGTTTCTTCTTTAGCTGTATCGAAAGCATTAGTATTTCCTTCTCTTAAATACTTTTGATACAAACCTTGAAACTTCTTAGAGTATGTTTGTAGACCAGTTGCACTTCTAGTATTTCTTGCAAAATACTCTTGTGGTAATGGGCCTAACTCTGGAACACCAGAACATATCTTTGTATCGACTGTAGGTTCTGTAACATTTCTGTCATAGTAATACTTACGAGCCATATCTTTTACAACTTTCTTACTTCTAACTGAATAACCATCTAAGGTATTCTTGTCTTTGTAAAACTCTGATACTGGTAACCATTCCCCTGTAGTCGCACATCTTTTATGTGTTGGGTTAAGTTTTCTTTCTAAAGCTTCTTTTTGAGCTATTTCAACTTCTCTTTGAAGAGACGGATTTTCATTCATCCAGTTTTTAAAAGTTACTTTACCAAAATTATAATGTGCATAAGTTCTAGCTGTATTAAGCGTTCCTTTGCCTTCTCTAATATATTCTACAATTTGTCTAGCGGTTTCTGGATTGTAGTTAACCCTCTTGCTAGTCGGTACTCCTAATTTAATCTTCATTAATCTCACATTTTCATGAGACATTTCCCAGTCTTCTCCCCATTCTCTAAGGGTTTTATCTGGAAATCGTTTAAATAAAAACTCTGCTTGGTCAAGCGTTGGTTTCATTTATATCCTCCATTTCGTCTTAATATAACTAAGTATCTCACGCTTTTTTAAATTTGTCAAGGTTTTTTTCATTTTTTTTCATTTTTTGTCAAAATCTGCTATACTAATAGTGTGTAACAAAGGAGGAGAAGCTATTTTGGTAGCAGAACCCGAAATAATTGCTGTGGACGAGCAACAAAAGCTAATAAAAATTGGCGATAAAACTCTCCATTTGTCTTGGAATAAATATACAAACTGCTGGGAAGCAGAAATATTTATACAAACTCAAGATAAATATGGTCGTTTTGTAAACCATTACTTTACAGCAGTAACTGGTAATTCAGAACAAGAAACCATACAAAATGCAATGAATGTATCAATAGATTCTTGACAATAGCTAAATAATAGTATACAATTAGACTATGAAGAAAGAGAAACCATGGTAGCAAGTTGTATGATATTTTTAGCTAGTTTTGGCAACGCTGAAATGCCAATCGACGAAAATTGGCATAATATTCAACAAACAAAAGAATGTACAGAACTTATTCCTTTTACAATGATTGAGTATGTGCCTTTTTATGTTGAGTTTTATGATGAAAAACATCTTTATAAAGCGTTAAGAATAGGCTGGTGCGAAAGTAGGGGTAAAGAAACTGCATACAGAAAAGAAGATGATGATTCTGGAATTATGCAATTTATACCAAATACTTGGAATTGGGTAGCAGAAAAGTTTAACATACCGCTTTGGGATGTAAATGTTTTAACCTATTTTGGAGTACCCTACAATGCAATTGATTTTAAAGAAATAGGATATATAGATTTAGAAGGTTTTGAATTTACAAAAGCTCAATTTATACCTTACTTAAACATCAAAATGTCTGCACACTTGGCAGAAGATATTTACACTAAAAAAGATTTTAGAGATTGGAACTCCAGTAAATGGTGTTGGGAAAATCCAAAGTATTATGAAAAGAAATGGAGGGAAGAAGGATACTAATGTCAAACAGTAACTTATATATGAAAGCTAAAAAAGTAACTGGTCAACCTAGAAAAAGCCATACTTATGGTGAAGGTAGAGTTTGCAAAGATACATTTTGTAAACAAGTAATGAGTAAATACAATCACAACGAATTTTGTTTTGTACACGCTCCAGCTAAAATACCTCGTACTAGAGGACATGTTAAAAGATAATGGACGAAGACAAAAGTTTTTGTGAAGATTATGGTTGGGACGATTTAGACGATGAGTTATAGACCACTACCAGATGAAGTAGAAATAAGAGATAGCGGTATAGAAGGCAAAGGTTTATTTGCCAAAGTAATTATTGAAGAAGGTACTAATTTAGGTATGACTCATGTCACTAATTCAGATTTTGAAGATGGTAGAATTAGAACACCTTTAGGGGGTTTTATAAATCATTCAGATAATCCTAATTGTGAATTAATTGGTATTGGTAAATATTATTACTTAATAACTCTTAAAGATTTAATGCCAGATGAAGAAATAACATTAAGGTATTCTTTATATTCTGTTAAAAGGACTGCTTCCGTTTAGTAGCTTTTTTGGCTTTATCTCTCATTGATTGAGAAACTTTAGAAGGGTCAGTATTCCAATCAACCCCAACAGTTCCATATAAATAAACTTTAGTAGGTATTTGCCTTTCACAAAGTTTTTTACATTTTTCACATTTAATTTTTGGGTCTTCTTGAATCGAATGTACGACTTCAAATGTATGAGAACAATCAGTGCATTTGTAATCATATCTGGCCATTATCTAATAATGTTGCCGTGTCTATCTATACCGATATTTAACTCACGAAGTCTAATTAATTTTTTTTGGGCATTGCCGTTTTTATTTACCCATTCAACAGTAGCTCTAAGTTGTTTAGGAAACTTTTGTCTGTATTCTCGAACAGCTTCTTTTAAACCTTTACCTTTAACAGTAATAGTTTCTTCACCATCAAAAAGATAGTCATATTTTTTCATGACTAATTACTTTTTTTTAGATTTTTTTTGCTTGATAGGGTATTTCTTACAAACAGCCATATAATCGTTAACAACATTATCCATATCTTGGACTAAGTTAACTTTTTGCATTCTTAAGCTGTTCATTTGTTCAATAACGGCTTCTGCAAAGACTGGAAAGTCTATTCCCATCAAAAAAGCTTTTCTTTGTGCTTTATTAAATTCAATATCTAATTCTTCTGACATAATTATATTCTAGTCTAAAATATGAGCTGATGTGAAGTATTGACGCTTATATTTTGACAGTGTTGCTTTATCTTTGTCAGTTAAAAGTTCGTTATCCATAAGTTCAGTAACTGATTCATATGTTGCTGAATAATCTCCTAATGATTCTGACTTTACTAATTGGAATTGTGAATCATTAGTTGTATCTGCTGCGTGAGTTCCCACTTGGCCTGTGCTTTGTTGAGACCCTAAAGCTGCAGCAGCTACAAAAAGTTTACCAGCTGCTCTTGCACTTACCAACTTAATATCCATTGGAATATCTTCAGCAGCACTTTCGCTATCTGAATATCCTGCAACATAAGTAATTACAACATTTTGCAATCTAATACTTGAAAACTGTTTAGCTCCTGTTTTTTTAATTTTTCCTAATTGTTTATAAACAACATAGTGTTCTTGATTACCTTCTGTAAGAGTAACTGCGTCTTCTACAACGGAAGTTACAGACACAATAGGTGCTACATTTGTGTATATTTCTTCTTGATTATTTCCATCATATGTTTCTACTATGCCAGTTGCATAATTTAATTCATACCCGACATAGTTTTTGATAGCAGCATCTGCTGCTTTTATAAATATATTAGTTACTGCCGTTTCGTCGGTTGAGGACATATCAACGCCAATAACACTTTTAACATCCGAGACAGTACTGAGTGCCATTGGCTATGTCCTACTTGTCTTCAGCTGGTTTTTGTGCTTTTGTCTCTGGAGCTTTTTTGGCTGCAGCTTTTTTAGGAGCAGCTTTTTTCTTACCCCAACCATGTAGTTTCAAATAATCTTCTTGATATTCTTTACCTGCATGTGCTACATTATCTGGGTTTCCTTCTGGGCATTCATTTACATTGCCTTCCCACAAAGAACCATCTTTAAGCTTCCAGATATCTTTCTCTACTTTTATAAATTTACTCATTTAAAATTTTTTCCTTTTTCTTGGTTTGTAATGGGGGAAATTAATCCCCCATTACTATTTGTTATTAAAACAAATGTTATTACATCTGTGTTAGTTTACAGAATGCAGTTGGTCTATAGACTACGAGACCTACTCTCAT
>CEQN01038458.1_pt1 | contig 14198 bp, 15 predicted proteins | sample 427011 | NCBI WGS metagenome assembly CEQN01 (sample SAMEA2621277, study PRJEB7988) | marine metagenome | biome: marine biome (ENVO:00000447); feature: deep chlorophyll maximum layer (ENVO:xxxxxxxx); material: "saline water (ENVO:00002010), including plankton (ENVO:xxxxxxxx)" | depth 120 m
TTCATCCATCTCTCCATCCCCTAAAAATGCCCAAACCTTTTTATTGTTATCATTTATTAAATTTCTATCTTTTAGATATTGTAAAAATCTTGCTTGATAAATTGCTTGAATTGGCCCTAGTCCCATAGATACTGTAGCAAATTGCCAATATTTTGGCATTAGCCATGGATGAGGATAGGATGAAAGACCTCCTTTAATTTCTTGTCTGAATTTTTTTAGGTCATTCTCAGAAAGCCTATTTTCAAGAAAAGATCTAGAATATATTCCAGGAGTTATATGACCTTGAAAAAAAATGATATCTTCTCCTTGAGAATTAGCCTTACCTTTAAAAAAATGATTAAATCCCACTTCGTATAGTGTTGCTGATGATGCAAAGGAAGAAATATGACCTCCAATTCCAGCATTCTCAGTATTAGCTCTTACTACCATTGCCATGGCATTCCATCTAATAATAGACTTGATTTTTCTTTCTATATCTCTATCACCTGGGTATGGACTTTGTTCTGAAAAATGTATACTATTTATATAATCAGTGTTTGGATTAAATTTTAGGTTAATTCCATAATCCATTCCTTTTGAAAGAAGTTGTTTAAGTATAAACTTTGCGCGATTTATTCCATCAATCTTTATTATAGAATCCAATGAATCGAGCCATTCATTTGTCTCTGTTGAGTTTTTATCTATTTTTTTATTTTCTTCAGAATCCATAATTTTAAAGTATCAAATAATTAAATATTTAACATATATTTAATACAAATCTACGACCATAAATTAATATTATTTCAATGAAAGTTGCATTTTTAACATCTGGTGGTATTGCACCTTGCCTTACATCTTCAATTATTAGTCTTATTAAAGAATATAGATTAATAAATGAGAATATAAACTTTATTGGCTATTTACATGGATATAAAGGTCTTCTTAAAGGTTATTCAATTAATATTCCTTCAAATTTTGATGGTAAAGAAGATATGCTTTATTCATTTGGTGGTACTTTTTTAGGTAATAGTAGAGTTAAACTAACAAATGTAGATGATTGTATTAAAAATAATTACATTAACGAAAAAGAAATTCCTGTAGAAGTAGCTGCTAATCAATTAATAAAGGATGGGGTGCAAATATTACATACTATAGGAGGTGATGATACTAATACAACTGCTGCTGACTTAGTTAAATATCTTAAAAGTAAAAATTATGAATTAACTGTTGTTGGTCTTCCAAAGACAATTGATAATGATGTATATCCTATTTCTCAGACATTAGGCGCATTAACTGCTGCAGAACAAACAGCATTATTTTTTGAAAATATTGTTAATGAGAATACTACAAGTTCAAGACAGCTTATTATTCATGAAGTTATGGGCCGCAACTGTGGGTGGTTAACAGCTTATAGCTCTTTTGTTTATAAAAATAGTTTAAAAAATCAGGTTTTTTTCCCAGAAATTAATCTAATTAGAGAAAAATGGGATATTCATGCAATATATATTCCTGAATTGAAATTTAACCTTAACGAAGAAGTTTTAAGATTACAAAAAATCATGGATAATTTTGATTGTGTTAATATTTTTTTAAGCGAAGGAGCTGGCATTCAAAATATTATCAATGAAAAGAAAAATAATGGAGAAGAAATAAAAACTGATGCATTTGGGCACTATAGATTGGATGATATTAATCCAGGAAAATGGTATGCAGATTATTTTAAGAAAAAGTTGAAATGTAATAAAGTTTTAGTTCAAAAAAGTGGGTATTTCGCTCGATCTGCAAAACCTAATATTGATGATATTGTATTAATTAAGAAGCATGCAAAATTAGCAGTAAAGTCTGCATTAGATAAATGTAGTGGGGTAGTTGGTTTACATGATCGTAATAATGAGTTGATATGTATAGATTTTGAAAAAATTAAAGGTGGAAAACCATTTGATATTAATCAAAAATGGTTTTTAGATATTCTCTCTAATTATAAGCAGATATAAAAATCAATTTAAATAGATTTGAATTTGTTCTATGTTTCTTGATGATGATTTCCTAATTATAACATGTCCTATAGGTAAAAATAAATGTTCATTTTTATTTGGTATTCGCCCTAATTTTTTAGTTATATATCCTCCAACAGTTTCATAGTCGCCTTCAGGTATGATAGCTCCAAATTTTTCGTTAAATGCTTGATATTCCATTTTTGTATTTACTAAAATTGATTTATCATTTAGAACTTTGCTATCTGATTCTTCATAATCAAATTCATCTTCAAATTCACCAAATAATTCTTCAAAGACATCTTCAATAGTGATTAATCCAGCTGTTCCACCATGTTCATCTAGTACTATTGCAATAGAATGTTTTTCTTCACGAAATTCCGTCATTAAATCTGTAATTGTTTTTGAGAATGGTACATACATAGCATCTTTTATAATCTCATTAGTTGAAGCTGGCTTTGTATATAAATCATATAAATAAATAATTCCAATTATATTATCAATATTATCAGTATATACTGGTAATTTAGAGTGCCCTGAATCAATAAATGCATGAGCAACCTTATCTAAATGCAAATCTTCTGAAATAGCTGATATATCTGTTCTCGGAGTCATTACATCTGAAACAGTGCTTTTACTATATTCAAAAATATTTGATATTATTTTTTGTTCTTCTTTTTCAATTGATTTTTTATCATCTACTTGTTCATATAAATGTTGAAATTCTAATCTTTTTTTATCTTTTTGTTCATTTAGATTATTAAAATAAACTTTCTTATCAGCAAGATTAAAACTATTTAAAATTTGGACAATAGGATAAAAAATTACATAAAAAAATCTTAAAAAAGGTGATAATGTTAAAAGCATAATATTTGAATATTCACGTATTATCGTTTTGGGAAGGATTTCGCCCATTAATAAAATAATAATTGTTATTGGGATGAAAACTAATTTGCTTGATATTAAATTGTTATTAATTAGGTATACTGTTGCAAAAGATGAACATAAAATATTAGAGGCATTAGTACCAATTAAAGAAACAATAAGATATTTTGATTTTTTATCTAAGATACTTTTTGCCAGATTACTAAGTTTATATTTTTGTTTTATCCAAACATCAATTTGTAAAGTATTTGAAGAAATTAGTGCTATTTCAGCGCTTGAAAATATAATAGATAAAATTAATCCGATTATTGCTAAGTTTAATTCTAACATGATTTACTAATTTAAATCATTTTAAAATAATCTAAAAGAAATATGAAAAAAATTACTGAACTTAAAAATCCATTATCTGAAAATATTGATAAAATGTCAATTTCAGAAATTTTAGATTTGATTAATAATGAAGATGAAAATCTTTCTAAGCAAATAAGAAAAAAAATTCCTGATTTAAAGCAAGTTATAAATGTAATTATTAATGCATTTAACAATGGTGGAAGACTACTGTACATTGGTTGTGGAAGTAGTGGCAGGCTAGGAGTTTTAGATGCAGCTGAATGCCCGCCAACCTTTAGTGTTTCGAAGTATTTAGTTCAAGGAATAATTGCTGGTGGTAATAAAGCTTTGTATCAATCAATAGAAGGTGCCGAAGATGATTTTAATCAAGGCCAAATTACTATTGAAAAAAAGAAAGTAAATTCTAATGATGTTGTGTTTGGGATATCAGCAAATGGATCAGCAAAATTTGTTTTAGGAGCTTTAAAGTATGCTAAAAAGAATAAAGCTTATACATCTCTTTTAACATTTAATAATATTGATAATATTACTTATGTTGATAAGATTATATCTATTGTTGTGGGTTCAGAAATAATATCTGGTTCTACTAGAATGAAAGCTGGGACAGCAACAAAAATGATTTTAAATATGATAACTACCACTTCAATGATAAAAATAAATAAAACTTATAAAAATTATATGGTAGATTTAAAAATTTCAAATCAAAAATTGTTAGATAGGGGAATAAGAATTATATCAGAAATAACAGGTTTAAACTATAAAAAATCAGAGAATCTATTAATAAATTCAAAAAATAATGTTAAAGTTGCAATTTTAATGGAAGTAAAAAAAATATCTTATAATACTGCATTTAAGAAGTTGAAACTAAATAATGGTAATTTGAGGAAAGCTTTAAATTGAAAGTGATTGGTTTGATGACAGGTACCTCTATGGATGGTTTAGATTGTTGTTATGCTAATATTACAATTGACAAAGATTTTAAATTATCATATGATATAATTGATTTTAGAACATTTTTATTTCCTGAAAATCTTAAAAAATCTATAGTTTTATCCTTAGGTAATAAGAAAAAAAGTATAGTTTTAAAGACTGATGATGAGCTAGGTGCCTTTTTTCTTAATTGCTGTAAAAAATTTATTGGATATAATAGTATTGATTTAATTTCTATACATGGTCAGACTATTTCTCATACTAACGGAGTCGAATCAATCCAAATTGGGAGTCCTAAGTATTTATATGATTTTTTTAAAATTCCTATTGTGTATGATTTTAGAAGCAGAGATATTGAACTTGGTGGTAATGGTGCGCCTTTAATCCCTTTCTTAGATTGGTTACTTTATAAAGATTATAATGAGAATGTAATAACGTTAAATATTGGAGGAATTTCTAATATTTCATTTATACCTAAAAATGGATGTAGAAATGATGTTTTAGGCTTTGATACTGGGCCAGGTATGTGTTTAATTGATGGGTTTGCAAATATAATTTGGAATAAAAGAATTGATTATAATGCAGAATATTCTACTGTTGGTAAGGTTAATAACGATTTATTGAAATTTTTAATGGAAAATATATTCGTTAATACTAATCCACCAAAGTCGACTAGTACTGAAAATTATAGTTTAGTTTTTTTAAAAAATATTATTAATAAATTTAATAAAATATCATATAATGATATTATTAGAACATTAGTAAATTTTACTGCTAAATCGATAGCTTTTAATATAAATAATTTTTTAAATATTAATTCAGATTTTGAATTATTTATAAGTGGAGGTGGTGCAAACCATCCACTAATAATAGATGATTTAAACAAGAATATTGAATGTAATCGAATTAAATGTTTTTCTAAAAATAATTTAAACGTTAATTCAAAAGAATCTTTTTTAATTGCTGTTATGGGCTATACTAAATTTTATAATATACCCAATAATATGGTTTCAGTAACCGGTGCTTCTAAGTTATGTATATATGGAGAAATTTATGAATGAATGTATTTTCAGAGAGTATGATATAAGAGGGATAGTTGAACAAGATTTTAATACTGATATTGTTGTTAGTTTAGGAAAGGCCTTTGGTACATATCTTAAAAATCAAGAACAAAGCTGCCTATCAATAAGCGGAGATGTTAGACATACAACTGATAAATTAAAAAAAGATTTTATAACTGGTGTAATTAGTACAGGAGTAGATGTATATGATATGGGAGTTTTACCTACTCCAGTAAATTATTTTAGTTTATTTAATACTAATATACCTAATTCTGTTCAAGTAACAGGTAGTCATAATCCATCTAATTACAATGGTTTCAAAATGTCAGTTAATAAGTTGCCATTTTATGGTGATTCAATTCAAAATTTAAAAAAAATTATTTTAGATAAATCATATACTATTTCAAATAAATTAGGACAAATAAATAAAATTGAAATTATTGATGAGTATATGAATTATATTGTTAATGATATCGACATAAATAGACCATTAAAAGTTGCTATGGACTGTGGAAATGCTGTTGCTGGTATCATAGCTCCTAGGTTGTTTAAAAGCTTTAAAATAGATTTAGAAGAAATATATTGTGATATTGATCCCGATTTTCCTAATCATCACCCCGATCCAACTGTTGATGATAATTTAGTGGATTTGTCTAAGTGTGTTATTGAAAATAAATGTGATTTAGGGATTGCTTTTGATGGAGACGCTGATAGGGTAGTTGCTATTGATGAAAAAGGAAATATAGTTCGTTCTGATGTTTTAATCTCATTATTTGTTAATGATATTATATTAGAAAATGATCCTGTAGTTTATGATGTAAAGTGTTCTCGTTCATTAGAAGACGTAATTAAAAGTGTCAAAGGTATACCAGTTTTATCTAAAACAGGACATTCTCACATAAAAAATAAAATGTATGAAACAAAGTCTAAAGTTGGAGGCGAAATGAGTGGCCATATATTTTTTTCACATCGTTTTTTTGGTTTTGATGATGGTATATATGTTTCTTTACGTCTTATTGAATTAATTTCAAACAGTGATAAAAAATTATCTGAATTAGTTTCAGTAATTCCTAAATATTATTCTACCCCTGAGATTAGAATAGATTGTAAAGATGATATTGTGAAAAAGGATATAACAAATAAGGCTATAGATTATTTTGTAAATAAGTTTGAATGTGACCAAACAGATGGAGTTAAAGTTTTTTTTAATAATGGGTGGGGGCTGATTCGGTCGTCAAATACGCAGCCAGTTATTGTTTGTAGATTTGAAGCTGATAACAAGGATAATTTAAATAAAATTAAAAATAAAATTTTTGATAAGTTGAAAGAATTTGGAATTTCAAATGTTTAATTTTAAAGATATTATTAATTCTTATAAAGATGAAATTGACAATGAATTAATGAATATATATAATGATGGCCCAAATTTATTATATAATCCAATTAATCATGTTTTAATAGGAGGAAAGAGATTACGGCCAATTCTTTGCATGCTAACTACAAATTCATTTGGCGGTAGTAAAAGAGATTCTCTAATATGCTCAATATCAATTGAACTTTTACATATTTTTTCATTAGTCCACGATGATATTATGGATAATGATAAAATTAGGCATGGAAGAAATACAATACATGATAAGTGGAATATCCCAATTGGTATACTAGCGGGTGATGCAATTTTATCACTTGCATTTAAACACTTGAATGATTTAGATAATGATATTAAGAAAAAATTCAATAGTGCTTTAATTGCTATTTGTGAAGGGCAAGCATTAGATATTGAATATGAAACTAAAAAAAATATTACTTTAAATGAATATTTATCAATGATTGATTTAAAAACTTCCTACATGATTGGTTTATGTGCTGAATTAGGTGCAACAATTTCAGGTTTAGATAAAGAAAAGGTTTTTAAAATGAAAAATTTTGGCTCATTAATTGGTAGAGCTTTTCAAATCCAAGATGATTTATTTGAGGTTACTCTATCTGAAGAAATTATGGGTAAATCACTTAATAGTGATCTTTCATTAAATAAAAAAACATTTTTAATGATAAAAGCTAATGAAAAATGTTCTTCTGATCTGAATCGTATAATTGAGAATATAAAAACTGATAAACCTGAAAAAGTTAAATATGAATATTTAAATCTTTTACAAAAAAATAATATTATTAATGAAACTAAAATATATATTAATAAAATTTTTAGTGATGCTGAAAATATATTAGATAGTTTGAATTTGGAAGATAAGAAACTATATGAATTTATGAATTATATAAGGAAAAGAGGATGCTAACAAAAGAGTTAATTAAAAATTTTGATAAATCAAATATGTTTGATGAAATTAAAAATATGTATAAACAAATTCAATCTTCAATTAAAATAATTGATAATTTTGATATCAGTTCAATTAAATTAAATAAAAGTATATCATCTAATAAATATGATAGTATGCTTGTATGTGGAATGGGAGGGTCTGCTATTGGTGGAGACTTTGTCAAGGCTGTGATTTCAAAAGAGGTTAAGGTACCAATATATATAAACAGAGATTATAATCTTCCTAGTTGGGTAAATAAAAAAACTTTAGTATTTATTTGTTCGTATTCAGGTAATACTGAAGAAACTATTTCCTGTTATAAACAAATTGTTAAATTAAATTTTACTCCAATTGTTATTTCAACTGGAGGTTATTTGCTTGAAGATGCAATAAAAAATAATTTTTTAACTATTAAAATGCCTAAAGGTATTCAGCCAAGAGCTGCATTTGGATATTCTTCTGCTCTTCTTTTACTTTCTTTGGTTAAAATGAATATTTTGAAAAGTGATTATTTGAATCAGCTAGAAAATTCAATAAAAGCATTAAAAAAAATAAGTTATAATTTGAGTGATTTCACAAAAGATAATTTAGCAGTTAAATTAGCATATCAAATTAAAGATAAATTGCCAATTATATATGGAACTCCATTGACTAATATTGTGTCTCTTAGATTTAGAGGCCAGTTAGCTGAAAATTCAAAAATTCTTTCTTTTCATAATGTGTATCCAGAACTAAATCATAATGAAATTGAAGGCTTTATTAAGTTAAATAGTGATTTTATTTTGATATCAATTAAAGATTTAAATGATAATAAACCTATATTAAAAAGAATGAAGCATACATCTGATATATTATCAAATATAAAAGAAAAGTTTGAATATGAAGAAAAAGGAGATAATTATTTAGAAAGACTTTATAAAAGTATTACATTTTTTGATTGGGTAAGTTTTTATCTAAGTATTTTAAATGAAGTTGATCCAAGTCCTGTAAATAATATTATGAAATTAAAAAACGCAATGAGCAAATGAATTTTAAATCAGAATTATATAAAATAAAATTTAATAATATAAATAATAATTATGTGATTATTTTTAAAAATACAAAAAGTAATAAGTTTTGTGAATTTCATGTTAAGAATTCTGATGCTAAAAATATAGCTCTAGCAAATGAAAGAATTGATTCATACAGAATGAAAACATACAATTTAGTTTTTGATTTTTTAAATGCTTTTTCTATTAAAGTTGTTAAAACTAATATTTTTAAAAAAAATGGATTTGTTGTTTCTGAATTAGTTTTAAATCGTAAAAGTAAAGAAATTAAAATGAATGCAAGTTTTATCGATTCTATTATATTATGTATTCAATCATTCTCATCAATTTATATTGATGAATCTTTATATGATTCAATTAATACAATTTCCGATAAAGCTGATACTAATAACTTTAATTATATAAAAAGTATTAATCTAGAACAAAACAAGTATGATGGTGATAAAATTAAAAATTTAGAAAAAACTTTGAAAAATTTAATAGATGAAGAAAATTATGAGTCAGCTGCTAAAATAAGAGATTTAATTAACGAGTATAATAAAAGTAAAAGATAGTTTAAATATTGTATTTCTTAAATAGTAAGCTCGCGTTATGTCCTCCAAATCCAAAAGAATTAGATAAAGCATAATTTACATTTTTATTTTTTGAATAGTTGAATGTATAATCGAGATCACATTCTTTATCTTTATTTTTATAGTTAATTGTTGGTGTGATGACTGAATTTTTAATACTTAGAATTGATGCGATACTTTCTATTCCTCCTGAAGCTCCTAGTAGATGACCAGTCATTGATTTTGATGAAGATAAAGAAAGTTTATATGCATGCTCTTTAAATAAGTCTTTAATAGCAATTGTTTCATTTTTATCATTATAAGGGGTCGATGTTCCATGCGTGTTAATATAATCAATTTCATTTTTATTAATTTGAGCTTCGTTAATTGCTTGCTCCATAGCTATCTTTGCTCCCTTGCCATTTGGAGATGGTGTTGTAAGGTGGTAAGCATCAGCAGTTGCTCCGTACCCAACGATTTCAGATAGAATATTAGCATCTCTTTTTTTTGCGCTATTTAGACTTTCTAATACTAAAATTCCGCTTCCTTCACCCATTACAAAACCATCTCTTTTTAAATCAAAGGGTCTGCATGCTTTATCTATATTAGGATTCTTACTTAAAGCTTTCATATTTGAAAAGCCAGCTATTGATAATGGAGAAATTCCGGCTTCACTTCCACCAGCTACGATAGCATCTGCATCACCATATTTTATCATTTTATATGCATCTCCAATTGCATGACTTGCTGTAGCGCAAGCAGATACAACTGAATAATTTGGACCTTTAAAACCATATTTTATTGAAATATGACCAGGTGCAATATCTGTTATCATTGAAGGAATAAAATATGGGCTTACTCTTTTTGGGTTTTTTAATAATCTATTATGTTGTTTTTCTAAGGCATGAATACCCCCAATTCCGGAACCTACTATTACACCTATACGATTTAAATTAACTTTAGATTTAATTAAATCTGATTGATGTAATGCTTCTTCAGCAGCTATTAAGGCAAATGCGGTAAATCTATCAATTTTGTTCAATTCTTTGGAATTGAAGTAATTTTTAAGATCTATATTTACTTCTGCAGCAATTTTTACATCAAAATCTGTAGTATCAAAAATACTTATATTATTAATACCATTTGTTCCTTTTTGAAGAGATTGCCAAAAAGTATCAGTGTTATTTCCTATAGGTGTAACAGAACCTAAGCCTGTTATTACAACTCTATTCACTGGTTATTTTTTATTTTGGATATAATCTACTGCTTGCTGTACAGATAGAATTTTTTCTGCATCATCATCAGGTATTTCAATATCAAAGTCTTCTTCAAATTGCATGATTAACTCAACAGTATCTAAAGAATCTGCACCTAAGTCTTCTATAAATCTAGACTCATTAGTTACTTTCTCTTTATCAATTCCAAGTTTGTCAACAATAATATCAGTTACTTTGTTTAGTGTGTCAGACATTTTTACTCCTTTACTTTTTATATAGCTATACCACCATCTATGTTTATAGTTTCACCTGTTATATAATTTGATAAATCTGAGGATAAAAAAGCAGCAAGAAAAGCAACATCGCTAGGTTTTCCAAATGCTTTTAAGGGGATTAGATTTAAAAAATCAATTCTTTGTTTTTCATTCATCGTTTTTGTCATATTAGTCTCTATATATCCTGGATTAATAGCATTTACGGTTATATTCCTACTAGCTAGTTCTTTTGCTAGTGATTTTGTTAATCCAATAATTCCAGCTTTTGATGCTGAATAATTAGATTGACCTTTGTTACCAATTTGTCCAATAATAGAGCTAATATTTATTATTTTACCAAATTTTTGTTTCATCATTTGTTTTGAAGTAAACTTTGTACAATTAAAAGTCCCATTTAAATTTGTATCAATAACATTGTTCCATTGATCTTTGCTCATTCTAGCTATAATATTATCACTAGTTATACCAGCATTATTTATAATAACATCTATTACTTCAAATTTTTTAATTATTTGTAAAAAAACTTTTTCGGTATCATCATATTTAGTGATATCAAGTTCATATGGTTGAAACTTCTGTTTTATATATTTATTTTTTAATGAATTGGTAATTTTATTAATCTTTTCCTTATTACGACTAATTAAAATTATATTTGCTCCTAGGTTTGAAAAAGTTGATACAATTTGCTTGCCAATTCCGCTAGATGCGCCAGTAACTATAATATTTTTATTTTTTAAATTAATCATAATAAATACTATCTTCAAATGCAGTTATCTGAAAATTGTTTGAAATTGTTTTGAAAAGATTAGTTAAAACTTTCTTTGGTCCTACTTCAAATATATGATTATAATTATTTTCTTTTATTTTTATCATAGTATCTTGCCATTGAACTGGGTTGTCAATTTGATTTATTAAATTATGTTTTATATCTTTTGCTAGGATTGTTTTTGTTGGCATGAAATTTTGATATATAGGAATATTTGCATCATTAAATTTCACTGAATTTATAACATTTTTTAAAATATTTTTAGCATTTTTCATCAAGGGTGAGTGAAAAGCTCCTGATACATTTAAAATAATTGTTTTTCTAATATTGTAAGATTTTGATAGTTCATTGAATTTTTCGATTGATTTTTTTTCGCCAGAAATAATTATTTGTTTTTTAGAGTTTATATTTGCAATACAAATAACACCATCAATCTTTTTAATTAATTTTTTTATATCGTTGATATCCGAATTTAAAACAGCAGCCATTCTGCCTGGTTTAGATTCTCCTGAAATACTCATTGCTTCTGATCTAACTTTAATAATTCTTAATGCATCTTCAAAACTTAAAGAACCGCATGAGGTTAAAGCAGAAAATTCTCCTAAACTGTGTCCTGCAACAGCATTAGGGAAAATATTATTATTATTTAATAAATAGTTTGCGATATAACTATATATGAAAATAGCAGGTTGAGTAAATTTAGTATTATCTATTTTTTTGTTTGATTCTAAGACAGTAATTTTTTTGATATCATATTCTAGTATTTCATTTGATTTTTTGAAAAGTTTTTTCACGAAATCATGTTTTTCATATAATTTTTTACACATTTGATTGTATTGAGATCCCTGTCCAGGAAATACGAAAAATATTTTTTCTGATTTTAATGCCATTTTTATATTAAAATTTCATTTTTATTAATAATTTTTTCTAAGTCTTTAATTAAATCATTATCATGGCTCAATTGTGTTTTTAAAAGAGCATTCTCAATTGCTTTTGAATTTGAAGAACCATGACATTTCATGACAATCCCATTAACACCTAGAATTGGGGTCCCCCCATATTCTTCATAGTCAAATGTTTTACTAATATCATTGAAAACTGGATATAATGCAGGTTTGATTAATTTTGAAATTGAGTGTGAATCAATGCTTTCAATTGTTATATTAATCATATTTTGAATAATTCCTTCGATTAATTTTAAAACGATATTTCCTGTAAAACCATCACAGAGAACAATGTCTGCTTTATTATTAAAAAGTTCTCTTGACTCAATATTTCCAACAAAATTTTTTATCTTATCTTTTAATAAAGGGTATGCTGTTACTGTTAAAGTATTTCCTTTAGACTCTTCTGAACCAATATTAAGTAATGCAACTCTTGGATTTAATACATCCCCAATATGCTGTAAGTATGCAGATGACATTAATGCAAATTGTACTAGATGGTCAGGTTTTATATTTGAGTTTGCTCCTGCATCACATAATATGAAACCACTTTTTTTGATTGGAATATAAGGTGCTATTGCAGGCCTTCTAATCCCTTGAATCTTTCCTAATATGAGCAAGCTTGAAGTTAAGAGAGCACCCGTATTTCCTGAGCTAACTGCTGCATCTACAATATTATTATTTAAATCATCGATTGTCCTTATTAAAGATGAATTTCGTTTTTTCCTATATGCAATGGAAGGTTTGTCATCCATAGTAATAATTTCTTTTGTGATAATTTTTTTAATTCGATCATCATATCTATTTAAAAGTGATTTATTATTTTTAAATATGTTTTCAGTTCCATATAGAAAAACAGTATTACTATCAGATAATGGATTTTTTATATATTGTATCGCACCTTTTATGTTAGAAAGTGGTCCACGGTCACCACTCATTATGTCTAGTGCTATGTTCATTTAGTTAGAGTTTAACTATTATTTTGAAGAATCTTACCTTTATAATAAAGTATGCCATCTACTTCATAAGCTTTATGACGTAAATGATTTGTATTTGTTTGTGGACATGTAGATATACATAGATTATCCTTCATTTTCCACTGAGCTCGTCTTTTTCGACTTCTTGCTTTAGATTGTTTTCTTTTAGGTACAGCCATTTTTTACTCTTATTTGTTTGTTAAATTTAATTATTAAAAGTGTTTTATAACAAGTAATACTTATTTTTTCATTCTATTAGATCTATCCAGATATCATTGCCTCTGAATTTTGATAATTTTTTTCTTACTTTTTCTGCAATAGTTTTATCAGAAAAATTACCAACTCTTACTCGCCACCATAATTGATTTTTACTTTTTATATAGTATTGTTCAGTATAAGCATCATATCCATTATCTCTAAGTCCAATTTGATCTTTCCGAGCTTGTTCTAAATTTGGCCATGAGGCAACTTGAATTGTGTATTTTTTGTTTTGAATAGTTTTCTTAGTATCTTTAATGCTATCTTTTTTAGTAGAAATGAAATTTGATTTAGATTTAGTAGCATTCATAATAAATGTTTCCTCGTAAACAGACCTTCCATTTGATTCTACCGCTAAATTTATCTCATACTCACCTTCAATATCTGCTGTAAACAGCATTTTATTATTTTTTATATCAATAAAAGGTTTACTTCCTTTAGGGCTCTTAGGCGGTTCCCATAAGTAAATTAATTCATCATCAGAGCTACTGAAATTAGTTGGTTCAATCTTAATTGTTTTACCTACTTCAATTTCTTGAATCTTTTTTTCTACATTGCATGAAAAGAGCGCAAGTGATATTAGAAGTATTTTAATCATAAGTTATCTTAAATATTTTGGTTAAATTAACTCAATATCAGAAAAGAA
>CEQN01100556.1_pt1 | contig 14164 bp, 10 predicted proteins | sample 427011 | NCBI WGS metagenome assembly CEQN01 (sample SAMEA2621277, study PRJEB7988) | marine metagenome | biome: marine biome (ENVO:00000447); feature: deep chlorophyll maximum layer (ENVO:xxxxxxxx); material: "saline water (ENVO:00002010), including plankton (ENVO:xxxxxxxx)" | depth 120 m
TTAACAGATTTGGGTGTCAGAAAAATGAGGATATTAACAAATAATCCGACTAAACGAATTGGGCTCGAAGGATTTGGCCTAGAAATCATTGAACAAGTTCCCATAATAGCCCCTTATAAATCTGAAAATAAAGAATATATGGAAACAAAAAGAGTAAAAATGGGTCATGTGTTAGACCCTGTTGATTCCCCTATTGATTCGAAGGATGAAATTTAATGAACATCATTGAAGGGTCATTAGATGGGAATGATGTAAATATTGGAATAGTCGTTTCTAAATTTAATAATCAAATTACTCAAAATTTATTAGAAGGAGCTAAGTCAACTCTTTTAGCTCATGGGGTAATTGAATCTAATATAACGGTTGTTTTTGTTCCAGGTGCATTTGAAATCCCAGTTGTAGCATCTCATTTAGCATATTCTTTAGAATATGATGGGGTTATCTGTCTAGGGGCAGTTATAAAGGGAGAAACTGACCATTATGAATATGTTGCTTCTCAAGCCTCTAAAGGGATATTAGATGTTTCAATTGAATCTGGCGTTCCGATAGCTTTTGGAGTATTAACAACTCGTAATTCTGAACATGCATTAGCTAGATCTGGTGGAGATAAAGGGAATATTGGTAGTAGTTGCGCAAGTACTATTATCGAGACTATTAATGCTATAAGTAAATTGTAATTATGTCCGATTCATTAACATCCCAAGAACTTTCTAATGTTTTTTCTGACATCCCGAAATTTGCAGCAATATCTGGTGCTATTTTAGAGCAATACTTTAAGAATCCAGGATTAGATTCTAAATATTTAGATGTTAAATTTAAAGATTCTAAGAAATCGGATCCTGTTACTTTAGCTGATACGGAAGCTCAAGAGTCACTAGTCAAAGCGATACATGATAAATACCCAAACCATGATGTTGTTGGTGAAGAGGATAAAAATAATGATGGAAATATTTCTGATCTTGTGTGGGTCATAGATCCTTTAGATGGGACTAGAAATTTCTTGAATGGATTTCCTATATATGCTTCTTCTATAGGTCTCTTGTTTCAAGGAGAGCCTGTCGCAGGGGCATTATATATTCCTTGGCCCAATTCCAAAGGCCATTTGATTATAAGTGCCGTAAAGGGAATGGGGGTCACAATAAATGATCAAAAATATATAAATGATATTGCTGCTGAGTTTAATTCTTCTGGAATAATAACTTTGCCAGGAAGCTTTGATAAGAGATTTAAATTTTCTAAAGAATTTAAGGGTCATAGTGGTGAATTAAGAATGGGAGGAAGTATTGCGTATGAGCTTTCTTTATTAGTTTTAGGTATTTCACAATATGCTGTGATTTCATCTTCACATATTTGGGATGTAGCAGGTGCTATTCCTATATTATTTGAGTCTGGATACGCTATAAAGCAAATTTCTAGACGTGGTTATAGATATACTTGGCAATCATTTGACTCATTTAACAATTTAGCTAATAATCCTAAATATGAAGATTACAGAACACGAATTGACCCTATTCTGGTATCACCTATTAATCAAATAGAATATCTTTCTAAAAATATAGAAATTAAAAATTCATCTTTTGCAACACTGATGAAATCAATTATCAAATAGTTTAATTGCAGATCTAGAGAATATTTATGAGCATTAAGTTATTACCTCTTCAAATATCTGCTCGTATAGCAGCAGGAGAAGTTGTTGAGCGTCCCGTTTCTGTTGTAAAAGAACTTATTGAGAATTCTTTGGATGCAAAAGCAACAAAAATAAAAATCTCTTTAAGTAATGGTGGAATTGATTCAATTGAGATTTCTGATAATGGTGTAGGGGTTCCATATGATGAGGCTAGGCTAGTTTTCGAAAGATTTGCTACTAGTAAGATTGAACATATTGGTGATTTAGACCATATATCTAGCTTAGGATTTAGAGGAGAAGCCGTTTTCAGTATCGCGGCAATATCTCGGGTAGAGTTAATTACTAAGACTCATGAGTCGGATATAGGTACACACCTAATAGTTCAAGATGGAGAATTTTTATCACAAGCTCCTATAGCTGCTAATACGGGCACCATATTTAAAGTTATTGGATTGTTTAATAATTTTCCAGCTAGAAGGAAATTTTTAGGTTCACCACTTGCTGAATCTCGAAGAATATTATCCTTAATAAAAAAATATTCTATTATTCGTCCAGATGTTTCATTTGAATACCATCAAATTAACTCTAGATCTTTTGTCACATCAGGATCTGGAGATGTTAGGGATGTCATGGTGGAAATATATGGTCGTGATATTGCCAATGATATGTTGATTCTAGACAAATCAGAATTTGATGAGATATATCCAGGTACAACTGTTGAAGGAATTGTTAGTAATCCTACTCAAAACAAGTCTAATAGATCGCATATTAATTTATTTGTGAATGAACGGTTGATTCAAAGTAAATCGCTTTCGTATTCCTTCGAACAGGCTTATCATGGATTTATTGCTGAAAGAAAATTTCCATTTGGGATGCTAAACATATCTATTCCATTTGATGATGTGGATGTTAATGTTCATCCTGCTAAAACTGAAGTCTTATTTCATAAAGAAAATCTTATTTTTTCTTTAATTCAGAAAAGTATTAGAAATATACTACTTGAAAAAATGCCAGTTCTTGACGTCACATTTGATAATAATGATTTATATATGACTGATAATGAAGATGGTATTCAAAGTATAGATTCTAGAAATAATAATATTTTTGAAACACCAACTTTGAATTTGACAGATCGTATTGGAGCTTCTAATTCTGATAGTTCATATACCCCTAAAAATGTTCTCCCACTTCTTAGAGTTATTGGTCAAATATCTAAAACATATATAGTATGCGAAGGGCCTGAATCTTTATACGTAATAGATCAACATGCTGCCCATGAACGCATCGTGTTTGAGAATGTTATTAATAGATATGCAAATAATGATCCAGATGTCCAAAAATTATTAGAACCGATTGTTGTAGATCTTGATGATATGCAAATGGAAACCATTGAGAAAAATGAAGAGATCTTCAATATTTTAGGGATGGAAATTGAATCCTTTGGAGATAGTACTTATATTATTAGATCAATACCACATGTTTTGGCTACTCAAAATCCTGTTCGGGCATTTAAAAATATGATAACTGTTTTGGAAGAAGGTAAACATTTTGAGACTTGGGAAGAAAAAGCTGCATACTCAATTGCTTGTCATGGAGCAATAAGAGCCGGGAAATCATTGTCATTATTAGAAATGGAAACTCTTATAAAGCAATTAGAAAATTGTCGCCAACCTAATAACTGTCCACATGGAAGACCGACATTATTTAGTATAGATAACAATAATCTTGCAAAAAGATTTAGAAGAACGTAGCTAAGGTTTATTTTTTTGGGTCGAGCTGATATTTTTATTAATACAGATATTATTTCTATAGTAAGTTTCTTTTTTTAAATTGGTATATTGATAAAAATATAAATATGAAAGTTATAATTACAAATGGTATCCAATGCCAAGAATGAAAACCAAATTTTAAAGGATCGCCACCTTTATAATAATAAAATAGTGAAAAATATTTTGTATTATTTAATGAATCAACTAGTGGAGCAATATTTGCTACTAAATATCCTATTAATGCTAGTGCCCCTCCGATACTTATTGCTTGAGAGGCGTTACCGCTTAAGGTACCTATAAATACCGATATCGTACCAAATGTAATTCCAATTAAAAACAGATTGAAACAGATAGCTGACAAGCCTTCTATTGGCATGTTTTGTGAGAAAATTATCCCTAAAGTGATATAAGAGACCCAGTGAGTTAATGCTATAAATAAAGTTTTAATAATCATTGAGAATATTTTTTGAACAATAAAATTTTCGCGGGAAATAGGAGTAGAAAGAATTATATCTAAACTTTTGGAGCTTTCTTCCTGTGCTGTTGCTTTACCTCCATAATTTACTGCTACAGCTATTGCCATGATTGGAGCCATGATTGTAAATACTTGAGCATTTAAAAATCCTTCTATACTTCCCCAATCAAGACCTGATTCTCCACCAATAAATTGAGATAAAGCCTTTGGCATACTCTCTGATATTTCCTGAAAAGTATCTAATTCGATTGAAGAGACGACAAACATTATGTAGGTTGCTAGAAAGAAAATCCCTATAAACCAGTAAATTGCTGCTTTCCTAAAGTCCCAAAGTGATTTTAATAAAATATTAGTTAGCATTATATTCTTCCTCTCTATTTTTATTGTATAAAGAAAGGAATATCTCTTCGAGATCTGGTTCTATGTTCTTAAAAGAAGATATTTCATTTGAAGATATTTCTTTTAGAAATTTGTTTATATCTCCTTTTATATCAAATATATATTTTTCTCCTGATTTAACAATGTTTTCTACACCAATTGAATTCTGGAAATTTTGCTCAGATATTTCATTTTTAAATACAACTTCATACCTGTTAATCGCGAAAGACTTTAATACGGACATTTTATTTTCAGCGACAATTTCTCCATTTTTAATTATGGCTACTCTGTCACAAAGGGTTTCTACTTCTGGTAAAACATGAGATGAGATAAAAACAGTTTTACCTCTATCTTTAAATTCAAGGACTAGCTCGTCAAATTCTTGCTGTTTTAAAGGATCAAGTCCACTGGTGGGTTCATCAATAATAAGAATTTCAGGGTCATGGCAAAAAGCTTGTATTATTCCGATTTTTTGTTTATTACCTTTAGATAAATTTTTAGCTTTTTTATTTAGATCTAAATCAAATTTTTTTGATAATAACTTAGCATAATTTATTTTGTGAGACTGATTTCTTAAATGGAGAATATGATTTAAATATTGAAGACCTGTCATATTGTCATATGTAGTAAATTCGCCAGGCAAGTAACCTATAAGATTGCGTATTTTTAAGTAATCTTTTACTGAGTCTAATCCCGCGATCGTTATTTTGCCATTTGTTGGAAATATGTAATTCATGATAGATCTCATAGTTGTGCTTTTACCAGCACCATTGGGTCCTATTAGTCCAAATATCTCACCTTTTTGTATTTTGAAAGATATATTAGAGACTGCTTTGAAATCCCCATATTTTTTAGTTAATTTATCTACTATTATTTCATCCATGAATCTGTTCCTTATTGCAGACTAGAGTGCTATAAACTACTTTCTAATCTAGGAGTTTTGCTTCATCCCATAGAGAATCTTTTTCTTTGATGTTAAGTTTTTCAAATTCTTGACCTCTGTTAGAACTTAAAACTTCCATTTTTGTAAAACGTGAAATGAATTTTCTATTAGATTCTCTTAATGCCTGTTCTGCATTTATTCCCCAATGTCTTGCTATATTAACTAAAGTAAATATTAAATCGCCAAATTCTTCTTGTTGCTCTTTTTTAGATTTAGCCTTCTTTAATTCATCTAATTCTTCGATAACTTTTTCGTCAATTTCTGGTAAAGTTTCCCAATCAAATCCAGTATTAGCAGCTCTTTTTTGAATAGCTTCAGCATGCGAAAGTGACGGTAGTGATTTAGGTATTCCGTCTAATGCGGAAGAGCGACTTTCTTCTTTTTCAAGTTTTTTAATTTCTTCCCAATTCTTTTTAAGTTCAGGAATGTTTTCGACCTCTTTTCCTCCAAAGACATGAGGGTGCCTGCGAATATATTTGTCAATCACGGTCTGGAATATTATTCCGGAATCAAATAAGTTTTTGGAATTTGCTAATTGAATTTGAAATGCTAAATGAAAAATAACATCTCCAATTTCTTCAATGATGTTTTCGACATCGTTATTTTCTACAGCTTCGATCAATTCATGACATTCCTCTAGTAACATAGGTGTTAGTGAACTAGGTGTTTGTTTTTTATCCCATGGACAACCTTTCGGTCCAGTCAGATATGTAACCATTTCCTCTAATCCTTTAAAAGATGGATTAAAATCTAGTTTTTCAGATGTCATTTTTGTCTCCATAAATCCTAGTTTCCTTACTAACTATTACTATATACTGAAATGACATTAAAATAACGTGATATTACTTTATGATTCATAAACTAAGACTAATACCTGTTTTTTTATCGTTACCAATCCTTTTAGTAACGACAAATGCATTTTTTATTATAAATTCTGATTTTTTATATGAATATGGATTTAATAAATACAATATTGATGCATATACAGGAATTGAAACAGAGCAGCTTTATTTAGCAGCTGACCAAATCCGGGATTATTTCAATAATGATCAGGAATATATAGTTATTAAAATAGAAATGTATGGTGATATTGTTCCTAACTTATACAATAATCGAGAGATAATGCATATGAAAGATGTTAAGCATCTACTTGAAATAGTTAAATATGCTCAAATAGTAAGTTTTTTAATATTAGCTGTTTATTCTATAGTGGCATTAGTTGTGTATTCTAATCGTAAAATATTGAATCTTATAATGGATATATCTAAAGGGGCAATATTTACTTTAGGGCTTATATTTCTTATTGGCGGGTTATCTGTTTTTGGGTTCGACAGATTGTTTCTGTATTTTCATTTAATAAGTTTTACTAATGATTTGTGGATACTTGATCCAAGGCGCGATTATCTTATTATGATGTTTCCTCAAGGGTTTTTCTTTGACGCGACAATGTTTATTGCTATTCTAACTTTGCTGGAAAGTGTTTTATTGTCAGTTTTGCCAGTATTTACCAAAAAATTAATAAGCTAACATGATTATTCAAATAACTTAGCTATTTCAAGGACTGATAAATTTATTTTATTATTTAGTGACAATGTGGGCTCTTTTTGTTCAGTCCAATCCTCTCCCCAAGAATATATTGACGACGAAAGTATTGTAGCTCCTAGGCTTCGTAACATTGGTCCCATTCCGTACTCAATTGTTAATCCATGATCGGCCGATCCACCTGTTTGTACGGCAAGTGCAAATTTATTAACTAAGCTATCTTGCGGGAATTGGTCAAAAAAAGATTTAAGTAAACCTGTATATGTAGCGCGATATGTTGGAGAAGTTGAGATAATTAAATCAGATTCCGTGACCTTTTCTATTGATTGGTCTAAATCATTACTTTTATCTCTTAACAATAGAGCTTCTGCAGAAATTGTTGATAGGTCAACTACATATTTATTCCACTTATTAGAGTTCAGTTTACTAAGTATGAAATCAGCTATTTTTTCTGATGATGAACCAGGGAATGGGCTTCCTAATACAACTGTTACGTTTTTGGGCATCGTAAATATCCTTTGGTTAAATAACTTGTATTTTTGATCCTTCGCTTGTTTTTATAACTTCAATACGCTGGTCAAAATTCTCTTTCATTTGATCGATATGTGTGATGACAATTATTTTTTCGAATTCATTTTGGATTGACTGAATTGCTTCTATTAATTTCTCTTGCCCTTCAGTGTCTTGAGATCCAAATCCTTCATCTATAAATAAAATTGGTAGTGGGGCCCCTGATCTTGAAGCTAGTAATTTGGATAAAGCGATCCTAATAGCAAAGTCAATCCGGAATGTTTCCCCTCCACTAAATGTTTCATAATTTCTTGTTCCTATATCATCTGAGATACTTATATCTAGTTCTTCAGAATTGATTCCAGTCAGTCTATCTATGCGACCTTTTTGAAACGTTAACCTTATCGCCATTCTGTTATGGGTTAATCTGCTTAATAATTCATTTGCAGTATTTTGTATCTGAGGAACCGCACGTTCAATTAGTAATGCTTGTATTCCGTTTCTTCCAAATGCTGAAGACAATTCATCATAGATCTCGATTTCTTTAGAATCAGAGGATATTTTTAAATTCAAATCACTTATATCGGTCTCTATTTTTTTCAAAGTGTCTATTTGATTGTTAAGAATACTTTCCTCAGATATTAATTCTTGTAATTTTTTTCGAGTAGTTTCTAATTCTAAATTTGTTTTTTTAATTTCAGATTCTATATTAGATTCATCTTGTAGAATTGATTCGACTTTGGATAAGTCGGATCTCCACGTTGATATATCAGATTCCCTTTTCCTGGTATTATTTTGATTCTCAGTCACCAACATATTTAAAAATTCAGTTCTTTGTTTTGCCTGCTCTAATCGTAAGTAAAGATTTTCATATTCTTGCAGCTTAATATATTCGTCTTTGATTCTGGCATGATCTTCTGAGTTATAGGATAACGATAAAATTTTATTATTAAGTGAAGATATTTTTGTTCTTTCTTCAATATTAAATTCTTTATTTTTGATTATTTTAGATAAATTAGTTACTTTATTCTCTGCTTCTGGAATTTTATTTATTAGATCAGTGCAGTTTTGTAATTTAATGTTTGTTTCAATTAAGTTACTTTCTAAATTTTTCTTCAAATCAGTTATTTTTTTTTGATCAGTTGTTATTTCTGTATTTAGTTCGGTTAATGTGGTTTCTAATTTTGTAATTTCATTTTTATTTTCGATATAAATATTCTTGTCTTCTAAGCCTGATTTTTTTAATTTGGTTGTGATAATTTCTTTTGACTTTACATCCAAGTTTTGTTCGCAAATCGGGCATGTTGCGTTTACTTTCGTTAATATATCGAATCTGTTTCTTGTCTCACCCATATTGCTCTCTAAAGAAATATTTTTTATTTGTAATTCTTTAATTTTGTGCGTTATATCAGTTGCTTTTTTTATTTTAGAGTTTAAATATTCAATATCTGCATCATTATCGGATATAGCTTTTTTTATTTTAAATATCTGGCTATTTAAATATTCCTTTTCAGATATTTTAGGAAGGAGTTCTGAATTTAATAAAGTTTGTTCTTTTTCTAGATTTTGAGATAATTTTTCTTCTTCAAAATTAATAATCTGATTAAGTACGACGAGGTCTTTTTCCCAATCCTTTAATAAGATTAAATCATTGTCATATTTGTCCAACGTGGTTTTTGTATTATCTAACTCTAGTTTCTTCTTAGTTATTTTACTTGTGATTTTAATTAGCTCATCCAATTCAGATATTTCATGACTCCAATTTTCCAGTTGACCTTTTAGTTCCTCAAGCTCTTCAGATGAGTTTTTTATTGAAAGTATAAGTCTGTTTTGTTCTGTCATAACACGGGTACGAGTTTCTCTTTGTGACAGTAAATTTGAATAAAGTTTAGTTAGCGTATTTTCATGAGGGGAGATTTGTTTAATTTCAGATTCTATCGCGACTAATTTGTTCTTTAAATATGATTTGTCAGGCATATCTAGTATTTTTGAATTTAAGATAGCTTTATTTTTAGAAACTTTATCTTTGAATTTTTTTGATTTATCTTTGGATAGAGTCTCTAGATATTCATAATATGAGAGATCTAATACTTCAGCTAATATTTGTTTCCTTTCAGCAGGCTTACTTTTAGTAAAATGATCAGCATCACCTTGCCTTAGGTATGAAGTATTAATGAAAGTTTCATAATCAAGATTTAATAATTGTATTATTTTTTGTTCAGTGTCACGTATGGTATTTCCCATAATGGATGTAGGAAATCCGCTAGAGAGTATTTCTAAATTCAATTCAGTTTTTCCTGATGATGCCCCTCTTCCTTTTGTATGTATTCTTGTGGCCCGATAAGTTTGATTTTGAACTAAGAAATCTAACTCTACTTGCATTGAGTTTTCACCCTGATGAAGTAATTCATCTTGAGTTCTAGAGCGTGATTTACCCCATAATACCCAAGTTATTGCATCTAATAAAGCTGTTTTTCCATGCCCATTTTTCCCAGATAAACACGCAACGTGTACATCAGCCAAATTTAATTCGTCTACCCTTTCTTTGTAGCACATAAAATTTTCAATGGAAATTTGAATAGGGATCATTGAGAGCCTAGGTGTTCTTGTATAGTTGTAACTTTAAATGAGGTTCCGTTTTTGCCTAATCTGGATACTGACGTCCTAGCAGTATCAATTGAAGTAAAACAAGGTATTTTCCTTTCTACTGCTGCACGTCTTATATGAAATCCATCTTGTAATACATCTCTATCTCCTGTGACTGTATTTATTACAGCATTAACAGTCCCATTATCAATGATATCAACAACATTTGGACCTTCTTCTTGGGCAAGAATTTTAGGAACCATGACAACAGGTAAGCCTAATCCACTTATTACAGAGGCAGTGCCTTCTGTAGCAAAAAATTTATAGCCTATCTTATGAAGCTCATGAATTAATTGTATTGAATCTGCTTTGTCTTCATCTGAAATACTCATTAATATACTTCCTTTTTCTGGAATCATAAGATTGGCTGCAATTAATGCTTTTGTTGCAGCTGATTCGAAATCTGTATCAATTCCCATGACTTCCCCAGTTGATTTCATTTCTGGCCCTAAGAACGTATCTACTCCAGCTAATTTTGACATTGAGAACACGGGAGCTTTTACACCTATAGATTTCTGTTTTTTCCATAAACCTTCTTGGTATCCAAAATCTGTAATCTTTCTACCTAACATAGCTTTTACGGCTAAATTTACCATTGGGACACCCGTTATCTTAGATATAAAAGGAATTGTTCTGCTAGATCTTGGATTTACTTCAATTACGTATACCTGTGTATCTTCGCGTAATGTACGACCTTCTTGAGGATTTCTATAGGAAGCCCCCCCGACAACAACATATTGGATATTCATTAGCCCTTTTACATCTAAGGACTTTCCTATGCGTATTGTGTAGTCAACAATGGTGTCAATTTCTTTTTCAGATAGTGTTAAAGCTGGGTATATAGCCATAGAATCTCCACTATGTACTCCTGCTCTTTCAACATGTTCCATTATTCCAGGAATTAGCACGTTGTCCCCATCGCATATAGCATCAACTTCGACTTCACGACCTTCGAAATATTTGTCTATTAACACCCTCCGACCTCCGCCTGCTTCAAATGCATTGTTCATATAACGAGCTAATTCTGTAGCATTTTGTACTATTTCCATAGCTCTTCCGCCTAAAACATAGCTAGGCCTTACTAAAACTGGATAACCAACTTCTTGAGCTACATTTAAAGCTTCTTCTAAGGTTGAAACTGCTGACCCAGGAGGGTTTGGGATACCTACTTTTGTTAAGAATTCTTCAAAAAGATGTCTGTCTGAAGCTGTATCTATAGATTCAGCAGAAGATCCAAGTATCGGTAATGAATATTCATTTAGATATTGCGATAGATTTATGGCTGTTTGGCCTCCAAATTGAACAATAGATGAGGGATAGTTATCTGAATCATGTGAAGTTTCATTTTCTATTATGTCTCTTACACTTTCTTCATCTAAAGGTTCAAAATATAATCTATCACTAGTGTCAAAGTCCGTCGAAACAGTTTCTGGATTTGAGTTTATTAAAATGCTTTTAACATTTTCTTGTTGTAAAGCCCAGGCTGCGTGGACAGAACAGTAGTCAAATTCGATTCCTTGGCCAATTCTTATAGGCCCACTGCCTATAACTATCGCCTTATTTCCTTCTAACGGAAGTGCTTCATTTTCATCTTCGTAAGTACTATAAAAATATGGGGTTAAAGCCTCAAATTCACCTGCGCAAGTATCGACCATTTTGTATACTGGCCTTAATCCATATTTTTTTCTTGCTTTTCGTATGTCTTCGCTTGAATTTTGAGTTAGTTTTGCTATATCAGAGTCTGAAAAACCTAATCTTTTTGCTGACCTCATTAATTCGTAGGACATTTCATTATATTTTAATGTTGATTCCATTTTTATAAGAGTATCGAATGCATTCATAAACCAAGGATCAATTCCTGTTATTTCAGATAATGTCTTAGATGGAATTCCTTTTCGAAGCATCGCGAAGATAACCCACATCCTTTCATCACTTGGTCTTAGAAGAGATTTATTTATATTTTTCGTATCTTTTGATATATCCCATTTAGTATCCTCCCAAAGGATAGAGTGATTGCTTATTTCTAAAGAGCGTATAGCTTTTTGAAATGCTGATTCAAAAGTTCTGTCAATTGACATTACTTCACCAGTGGCTTTCATTTGGGTGCCTAAGATGCGGTCTCCTGTTGAAAATTTATCAAATGGCCATCTTGGAATTTTAACCACACAGTAGTCTATAGAAGGTTCAAACGCAGCTAATGTTTTTTCAGTCACTGAATTTGGGATTTCGTCTAATGTTTTCCCAATTGCTATTTTTGCTGCTACCCTTGCTATAGGGTAACCTGTAGCTTTACTTGCTAATGCAGAACTTCTACTCACTCTAGGATTTACTTCTATAACGTAATATTTTTCTTGGTATTCTGTGTATCCTGGTAGTGTTTGGGCAATTAATTCATTTGGAGCAAGTGCAAATTGAACATTACAGCCACCTTCAATACCTAGCTCGCGAATTATTTTTAGGCTAGCACTTCTTAGCATTTGATGATCATTGTCGCTAAGAGTTTGGCTTGGTGCAACGACAATGCTGTCTCCTGTGTGAACGCCCATAGGATCTATGTTTTCCATATTGCATATAGTTATACAATTGTCTGCGCTGTCTCGAATTACTTCATATTCTAATTCTTTCCACCCAACAATAGATTTTTCTATTAGTATCTGGTGAATTGGACTTGCGGATAAGCCAGATGAGGAGATTTCTTCAAACTCTTCTTCTGAGTTTGCTATGCCGCCTCCGGTACCCCCAAGCGTGTATGCAGGTCTTATAACTAGAGGTAATCCTATTTCTTCTTTTGCTGCGTAAGCCTCTTCTTTACTGTTTGCTACCTTGCTTGCAGGAACAGGTTCACCTATCTCGCTAAGCATTTTACGAAATAGATCACGATCTTCTGCACTTTTGATTGTATTAACATTACTTCCTAATAGTTTTACATTGTATTTATCTAAGACACCGGATTCATATAGTTCTATTGCTAGATTTAATCCAGTCTGACCTCCTAATGTTGGAAGTAACGCATCTGGAGACTCTTTTTCAAGTATTTTTTCAATTATTGGAACAGTTAACGGTTCAATATATACTTTGTCTGCGATATCAGCATCAGTCATTATGGTTGCTGGATTTGAGTTTATTAATACTGTTTCGATTCCTTCTTCTCGCAAGGATTTGCATGCTTGAGTACCTGCATAATCAAACTCTGCGGCCTGACCAATAATTATTGGGCCTGAACCGATAACAAGGATTTTTTTATAAGATGATTTAGTCAATTTTACCTGCTTTTATATTGATTCTTTTATCATATTTATGAATTGGTCAAAAATATATTCGTTGTCTTTAGGGCCTGGAGAAGCTTCTGAATGATATTGAATACTCATAGCTGGCAATGATTTGTGTTTTAGTCCTTCAACTGTTAAATCATTCATACTAATGTGGGTCACCTCAGCTTCTTGTGGAAGTGAATCTGCATCTATAGAATATCCATGATTTTGAGAAGTTATGTAGACTCGATCAGTTAATAGATCTTTTACTGGATGATTTGATCCGCGATGTCCAAATTTCAATTTATATGTTTTACCACCCAGAGCCTTACCGAGCACCTGATTGCCCATGCATATCCCCATAATAGGCACTCTTCCGAGTAATTTTTTAGTCATGTTAGCTGTGTAGTCTAATAATTCAGGATTCCCTGGGCCTGGAGATAACATAATTCCGTCTGGGTTTCGTTCAAGTAATTCGTCTGCTGTAGCATTAGAAGGGAACACTTCAACGTGACAACCTTTATTTCTTAAAATTCTTAATATGTTGTACTTTAATCCAAAATCTGAAACTAATATTTTTAATTTTGGATCTAATGATTCAACATCTCGGAGTCCTATATTCCAATTATAGGTTTCTTTTGTGGAAACTTTATTAACATAATCTAATTCGTCATAAATAGGAGTCTCTTTCATCAATTTCAATGCGTCTTTTTCTGTTATTCCTATTGCGATGCCTCCCATCATTACTCCATTATTACGAATTCTTTTAGTTACTGCCCTTGTATCTATTTCGCTAATACCGGGAACATTTTGAGATTTTAGAAAATCAGAAATAGTTTGGACGCTATCTGAATGGCTAGGTTCTGGACAATACTGCCTGACCACTAATCCTGAAACTTGTATTTTTTTCGATTCATTAGAATATTCACTTATTCCGTAATTTCCTATTAAAGGATACGTTGGCACTACGATTTGGCCTGCATATGACGGGTCTGTCAGCATTTCTTGATACCCCGTCATTGC
>CEQN01106414.1_pt1 | contig 14158 bp, 17 predicted proteins | sample 427011 | NCBI WGS metagenome assembly CEQN01 (sample SAMEA2621277, study PRJEB7988) | marine metagenome | biome: marine biome (ENVO:00000447); feature: deep chlorophyll maximum layer (ENVO:xxxxxxxx); material: "saline water (ENVO:00002010), including plankton (ENVO:xxxxxxxx)" | depth 120 m
AGCACCATTGTTGAACATGAATGGGATTTATCTGACTTTATGGCTAAGCTTGAAGATTGCTATACTAGGTACGATGAATATGTAGATATTGCACGGAATGGACAGGATTTATATAAAGAATATGTTGATCCTGTAACTGGTCCAAAATATTTTGTTGAACGAATTTCTGGTATATTAGCGGATATCTAGAGAATTAACTATTTTGGAGGGTTAAATTTGGATCAAATTAAGCATGAATTAGATGTGTTAATCGTTGGTGCAGGTTTTTCAGGTATGTATCTTATACATAAAATGAAAGAATTAGGTCTTAAGGCTCTAGTTCTTGAAGCTGCCCCAGAAGTTGGAGGGACATGGTACTTTAATCGTTACCCTGGAGCCCGGTGTGATGTAGAAAGTATGGAATATTCATATTCTTTTTCAGAAGAATTGCAACAAGAATGGGATTGGCCTCAGAAATATTCTGAGCAAAAAGAAATTTTGGAATATGCTAATCATGTTGCGGACAGATTTAATTTAAGGTCCCATATTAAATTTAGTACAAAGGTTATATCTGCTAAGTTTGATGAATCTATAAACATGTGGAATATAAAAACAGATTCAGGTGATGTTTATATTGCACGCTACTTCATTATGGCCACAGGTACCTTGTCTGTTCCAAATAAGCCTAAATTTGAAGGACTTGATTCCTTCAAAGGGGAATGGTACATGACAGGAAACTGGCCTCATGAAGAACCTGATTTAAAAGGTAAAAAGGTTGGGATTATTGGTACTGGCTCATCAGCTATTCAGGCTATTCCAGTAATTGCAGAAAAGGCGGACCATTTGACCGTTTTTCAAAGAACTCCTCAATATTCTATTCCCGGACTTAACCATGATTTGACAAGTGATGAGAGAAAGTATTTTAGAGAGAATTATTCGGAAATCAGGGCAAAAGCTAGGAAACAATTTGGAGGCATAGGATTATTTGAGTATATTGATACTAATGCTTTAGATGTTAGTCATGAAGAAAGAACGGCAGCATATTCGAAGAGATGGAAAAGTGCCGCGAGCCCTCAAGAATTTGGATCCACATTTAAAGATATACGTATAAACATGGAGGCTAACGCGACAGCTTCGGATTTTGTCAGAGGAAAAATAAGGGAAATTGTTGATGACCCTACAATTGCAGAGATGCTTGTTCCTGAAGATCCGATTTGGTGTAAACGCCTTTGTGTGGATACTAATTATTTTCAAACGTACAACAGAGATAATGTTACTTTGGTAGACATCAAAAAAACTCCAATTAAGTCATTAGTTGAAAAAGGATTAGAAACTTCAGAAGATATTTATGATTTGGATGTAATTATTTTTGCAATTGGATTTGATGCTTTAACAGGTGCAATTAATGCGGTTGATATTGAAGGTAAAGATGGACTTAAATTGAAAGAAAAATGGTCTGATGGACCTATTACCTATTTAGGATTATCTGTAAATAAATTTCCTAATTTATTTACAATTACAGGACCAGGTAGCCCGTCTGTACTTTCTAATATGATGACATCTATTGAGCAACATGTTGATTGGGTGACAGAATGCATAAAACACATGGTAGATTCTGGTAAAGTAGCGATTGAAGCTTCTAGTAATGCCGAAATAGAATGGACAGATCATGTTGATGAAACAGCTTCTAAAACTGTTGGGTATGGGTGTAATTCATGGTATGTTGGAGCAAACGTCCCTGGGAAGAAAGTAGTATATATGCCTTATATTGGTGGAGTTGGAACTTATAGAGAAAAATGTGATGAAGTTGCATTATCTGGATATAAAGGGTTTCATTTATCTTAATGATGAGGTGCAGTTATGGATTCTAATAAAATCAATCTAGATGTTTTGATTGTAGGCACTGGTTTTGCTGGAATGTATATGCTTTACCGGATGAAAAGGTTGGGGTTAAGTGTTCTTGCTATTGAAGCAGCTTCAGACGTAGGAGGCACTTGGTATTGGAATAGATATCCTGGGGCAAGATGTGATGTTGAAAGTGTAGAGTATTCATATTCTTTTTCGGAAGAATTGCAACAAGAGTGGGAGTGGTCTAACAGGTATTCTGACCAACCAGAAATATTAGAATATGCGAATCATGTTGCAGATAGATTTGATTTAAGAGCGGATATTAAATTTGAAACAAAAGTTACTTCTGCTCATTACAATTCAGATTCTAAATCTTGGGATGTTGAAACCGATATGGGAGATTTTTACAGTGCTCGTTTCTGTGTGATGGCTACTGGTACCCTATCTGCTCCCAATGCTCCTAATTTTGAAGGATTAGATACTTTTAAGGGTGACTGGTACATGACGTCAAAGTGGCCCCACGAATCTCTGGATTTTTCTGATAAAAAAGTAGGGATTATAGGAACTGGTTCTACAGGAATCCAAGCTATTCCTGTAGTAGCTGAAGAGTCTAAGCATTTGACTGTTTTTCAAAGAACTCCTCAATTTACTATTCCAGCAAATAACAGACAATTAGATTCGGATGAGATTAAAAACATAAAAGACAATTATACTGAAATCAGGAAAAAAGCCAGAGAAAGTCGAGCAGGAATCGCATCTGTAAATATAGGGGATAAGAGTGCATTAGAAGTTTCTGATCAGGAAAGGTATGAAAAATTTTCTGATATTTGGAACGGACCAGGACTTAATGATTTTGTTGCTTCATATAATGACATAATAACCAACCTGAAAGCTAATGAGTTTGCCGGGGATTTTATTAGATCTAAAATCTTGGAAATTGTTGAAGATAAGGAAATAGCTGAAACATTACTGCCGGAAGTAATGTTTTGGTGTAAAAGGGTTTGTGCAGATACCAATTATTATGAAACTTATAATAGGGAAAATGTTGAATTAGTGGATGTGTCTTCTTTGCCTATTGAAAAAATATTGCCTGAAGGAGTTCAAGTATCTGGTAGTGTTTATCCCTTAGATGTGATTATTTTTGCAATTGGATTTGATGCTATGACAGGGGCATTAAATAACATAAATATTGTTGGTAAAGACGGAATTAAATTGAAAGAAAAATGGAATTATGGGCCTGTTACTTATCTTGGACTATGTGTAAGCGGATTCCCTAATTTGTTTACAATTACTGGCCCTGGAAGTCCCTCAGTTTTATCTAACATGATGACATCTATTGAACAGCATGTTGATTGGATTTCTGATTTTATAGAATATTCAATTGATCATGGGGTTACAGAAATTGAAGCTACTAGTGATGCTGAAATAGAATGGACAAACCGTGTCGAGGAATTAGCTGATAATTCATTGAAATCTAATTCAGGATGCAACTCTTGGTATCTAGGTTCAAATGTTCCCGGCAAAAAAAGAGTTTTTATGCCATATCTTGGAGGAGTAGGCAGGTATAGAGAAGAATGTGATGAAATTGCATCTTCCAGTTACAAAGGCTTTATACTTCATTGAAAAAAGAAGATATACAAAAACTTATTTCTAAAAACTTAGAAGGTTTTGAATCTAATTTAAGGCCTCTTGCAGGATTCAAATTAAATTTTTCGGCTAATGAAGGATTTCATAAGATTTTTTTTTCTGCTTCTTGTACCTGTGGCACTTCAGCACTTTTATCAGTTGAAGTTTCAGAAAACAAGTCGGATAATGAGATAGAGGATGCGATGACATCTATAATAGAAAGACTACTAACTCAGGAAAAATCGTTTCGTAGGATGAATTGTGAACTTCATGAATCTATGAGGACAGGATTTTTACCAGATAAATCGTAATAAATAGGAATAAACTGTATGCCTAAAAAAGAAATGTCGGAATCTGAAGCATTTGATAGTGCTAAAAAGTTTTCTAATAGATATGTGGACCGAGGCCCATATGAATTTTTCCCTGAAGATGCAGTTGTTGAGGAAGTTCAAAAAGGATTAGCTGATAACCATCGCCTAAAAGGTTATAGGTATTGTCCCTGAATGCCTTTAAGTGGTGATCCAGTTGAGGATCGCAAGAAAATATGTCCTTGTGAAAGACATCATGAAGACATACTTAGAGACGGCTTCTGTATATGAATGTTTTTTGTCAGCGAAGAGTTTCTTCGCAAGTATGAGTCTGGAGAAGATTTTAATCAGACTATAGATGAAGCTGTACCTTTAGGGACAGAACTTTTTGAAAACACTGGTGGTAAAAAAGAGTTTAACGCTCAAAAACGTAAAAAAGATATAGATAAAAAAGATACAGACGATCTATCCAAAAAATGAAACTAAGGTGTACAATACCTGTTATAGGATTTTTGTATAGATTTTCAGGAGTTTTATTATGAGTGAAGCGATTAAAGTTTTCACATCTAATGGTTGAGGCCCTTGCCACATGGTGAAATTGTATATTTCACGAAAAGGGTTAGAGTATACGGAACATAACGTGTCTCAGGATAGAGATTCACTGAAGAATCTTGTTTCTATGGGATATAGATCTACTCCTGTTACGGTGATAGGCGATGAGAAAATCGTTGGTTACAATACATCTAAAATAGATGAGGCACTAGAATCAGCTGGGTTTATATAATTCCTAGCAATTAAGATCTTTCTGAATTATTCTTATTGACTCTCGTTAACATTGATCCTAAAATTACCTTTTGAATTTTATTATGTGTGGCCCCGTGGTGTAGCGGTTTAACATACGGCCCTGTCAAGGCTGAGATCGCCAGTTCGAATCTGGTCGGGGTCGCCATATTAGAATTTAATTATGTATTTCTATAATGTCTCCGTCTATCAGAGTGTGGCCTTTCCCTACACGTTGCCCTTTAAATTTACCTGATTCCCCCCATAAGACTGCATATTTTAATTGTTTGCTTAGATCTTTATGGACTTGTGTGGCAGCATCTATTACTGTGCTACCTGTAGGCAATATGATAGGGTCTTTTTTCTTGAAATCTGAAAGTTTTTCTCTAGGAGATTTTGTGTATATACGCATAATGTCTAAAGTATTGAATATGATAGGTCCCAAATCATCTATCCCTACATCATCTTGAGCACTTGCCATAATTATTGGAAATTTAGTTCCATAATTTTGTTCTACTGCTTGATATTCATCAAGAGCTCCCGGTATATCCGCTTTGTTGCACAGAATTATTGTTGGTTTTGTTGTCATTAAATCCGTTGTGTCAGTTTTTTCGGTATGGTTTATTAGGTTAAAACCCCATTCAGATAATTCTGAGAAATAATTTTCTATTTGTGTAAGTGGATTGTTGGTTAAGTCAGCAACGAATATAAATATGTCGCTTGTTCTGAGTAAGCCATACAATCTGCTTTGCGTAGGCCTGTTATTTATGGGGGGTGTATCTACCATTTGGATATAGATATCTAAGTAAGGGTACATACCAGGAACAGGTTCTTGTGTGCTTAACTCATAAGAACCTACTTTTGTTTTTGCGCCTGTAGATTTTGAAATTATTAAAGATTTCCCGACATTGGTATTCCCTATTAGGGTTACTCGCCCTGCTCCTTCTTTTGGCAGAGAAAAAGGTTCTGTCCTACCGCCTTTTCCTCCTGAGGAAGTTTCCAAGTCATTCATTAATTTAGATAGTCTTGAACGTAATTGAGCTTTTAGATGATCAGTACCCTTATGTTTGGGCATGATTTGTAACATTTCTTGTAAAGCCGCTATTTTCCCTTGAATGGAAGTGGCGTCTCTAAAACGTTGTTCTGCTTCTCTATATTGTGGCGGTACGTTTGTTGGCATTGTTTTATAACTTAGATAATAGCGCACTACCATTTATTGGTACAGAGGTTGGTAGATAATACTAATGAACAATAACAGAATAAGAATTTATTTGATTACTGTTCATTAGTATGGTGATTTTTAAATTGCGGAATCCCCAGTTTCGCCCGTGCGGACCCTTATAACATCAGATATGGGGCTTATAAATATTTTTCCGTCTCCAATTTCTCCACTTCTTGTTGCGTCTACTATTTTTTCGATAGCCTCATCTTTTTTAGAATCTTCGATAATAGTTACAAGTAATGTTTTCGATACAGAAGCTCTAGTAGAACTGCTTCCCCCTCTACCTGTGACAACTTCGACTCCTGCTTGCTGTCCTTGTCCTGTTACATTCTGATAATGAAAACCTGTTATTCCTATACTTAGGAGAGCATCGGTTACCGCAGATACTCTTTCAGGTCTAAAAATTGCTTCAATTTTAATCATGTTAACCTCTCGTTATATTTTATAATAATACACTGGATTTTACTTAATCTGCTCCATCTCTAACAAAAGCCTGCTCTCCGTGTGAAGTTAAGTCTAAACCAGAGTCTTCCTCGGGTTCGCTAGATCTTAGCTCAAGACCAGGTATTTTATTTAATATGAATAAAATGGCAAACGACATAATAAATGAATACGCTAAAGTTCCTGCTGCGGTATATATTTGTATCCAAACTTGAGTAGCATCTCCTTCAACTAATCCTTTTACTCCTGCAATATGCTCTAAAGCAAAAATACCTGTTGCAATGCATCCCCATATTCCACCTACCCCGTGTACAGCGAAAACATCTAAAGCGTCATCTAAATTTGTTCTATGTATGAATTCAACAGCAAAATAACAAAATACGCCAGCTCCAGCACCTATAGCTAAAGCACCTAAAGCGTTAACTGCACCTGCAGCAGGTGTTATTGCGACCAGCCCAGCAACAGCTCCTGTGGCCACACCTACAGCACTTACTTTATTTGTTGACACTAATCCGATTAATCCCCAAACTGTTGCGGCTGTTCCTGCAGCAATTTGTGTTACTAACATTGCATTTACAGCGTAATCATCTGCAGCTAATGCAGATCCTCCATTAAACCCAAACCAACCAAACCAAAGGATTGAAGCTCCTAAAACTACATAAGGAATATTATTCGATTGTAACCCAGGATTTTTCCGCCTTCCAACTAATATTGCTGCTGCTACAGCTGCTGCTCCGGCATTTATATGTATAACGGTTCCGCCGGCGAAGTCTAATGCACCAGCACCATCTGCCCCTATCCATCCTCCACCCCAAACCCAGTGTGCTACGGGAGCATAAACGACAGTAATCCAAATTACTGTGAAGAGTAAATAAGTGGAAAATTTAAACCTTTCAACAAAAGCTCCAGTTATTAATGCTGGAGTTATTATTGCAAACATCATCTGGAATAACACATCATATAAAGGACTTATATCTGACCCTGATGATTCTGAAAACATTTCGATTCCCGTTAATCCAAGAAGTGAAAAATCACCTATAAATGAAGGTATCAGTTCTCCTTCGCCGTATGCTAAGCTGTATCCCCAAAGGGTCCAAACAATACTTACTACTCCTATAGTCATAAAACTTAGCATTAAAGTATTTACCAAATTTTTTGCCCTAACTAATCCTCCATAAAAGAAAGCAAGCCCTGGGGTCATAAAGAAAACTAAAGCAGATGCAGTTAGCATCCACGCTGTATGTCCTGAGTCCATTTTGTAATCCTCCATTTAATCTTATATTTCAAACTATAAATGCGAGATATTACCGAAGTGTTTCGAAAGTATTTCGAAAATGTTACAGGTCTGTTTCAGATATGTAACATTTTCAGATAAAGTATTAAATATGTAGATGAATTTACACAATATATAAGTACTACTACTTAGTAATGAGATACAATATGTAGTGCAAACCACTTGCGTACTTATCGTAAATGTGGTAATTATATTCTGATAATCTTCGTTTAGGAGATGAATTAGACCTTATAGAGGGCTAATAATGGAAGCATATTGCGTTAAATGCAGAGCTAAAAGAGAGATTCGCAATCCACAAGGGACTACTCTTAAAAATGGGAGACCTGCAACTAAGGGTACGTGTCCTAGTTGTGGGGCGAATGTTTTTCGTATAGGCAAAAGCAGTTAAACTAATTAGTATGGCTTATAAAGCCATTATGTATTAAGGGGTTAATAACATGGAAGCATATTGCGTAAAGTGTCGTAAGAAAGTAACTATTAACGATGCGCAAGCAGTTACTTTGAAAAATGGTAGGCCTGCAACAAAAGGAACCTGTTCGACAGGGTGCGGTACTAATGTTTTTCGAATAGGAAAAAGCAGTTAGGCTTAATTAGCTTTTATAGTAGAGCGACGTAAGTCGCTCTACATTTTATTGGCTGGATTTCTGATTTCCTGGAAATCCGGTTGATTTCTATTTGTAATTAGAATTAAAATTAAAAAACAATGAGCATTTTATCTTTTTTTGTTGGGACATACACAACTAGTTACTCTAGAAGAGGTAAAAAATTAGATCCACCTCTTGAAACTGGTAGTAAAGGAATATATTCAGTTGCTTTTGACACCGTGTCAAATAACATATGGATTAATTCAATATCTGAAAATATAAATCCTACATTTATTGATATAAATATAGACGGAAATAAACTCTATTCTATTAGTGAAATTGACAGATTTGATGGTATCGATCAGGGATCAGTAATATTTTATAAGATAGACTCTGATAATAAACTCACAGAAATCGAAAGAAATGGAACTTTTGGCTCAGAACCCTGTCATGTCAATCTCCACCCATCACAAAAATCGCTGGTGATTTCTAACTATTCTTCAGGAAGTATAGTTGCATATCCTCTTAATGAATCAGGTAAGGTTTCTGATGTATCAACTTTTTACCAGCATGAGGGACAAAGTATCAATGAAATACGCCAACAATCAGCACATGCTCATTCATCTACGTTTAATTTACAAACAGATCAATTGTATGTAGCAGACCTTGGCATGGACAAGATTGTTATTTACGATTACGACCCAACATCAGGAATATTAAAGTATAGACCTGAATTGGATGTTGAATCAGTCCCAGGATCAGGGCCAAGGCATTTTGAGTGGCATCCTAGCGGATCTGTATTATATGTTATAAATGAACTGAATTGTACGGTGTCTGTGTACAAATGCCTGGATAATCAGGGATTGCAACTTTTACAGAATATTTCAACTCTTCCCAAAGGGTTTGATGGGATTATATCTTGTGCTGACATTCATATTAGTTTGGATGGCAAATTTTTATACGCCTCCAATAGAGGGCATAACTCCATAGTCAGATATGCTGTAGATTCTTCTGACTTAACACTATCAGATCCTGTACATTTTGATACATTAGGTGCTTGGACACGGAATTTTGCTATAAGCCCTGATCAAGAATATATGTTTGTTGCCAATCAAGATTCTAATAATATAGTTGTTTTTAAGCGAAATATATCAGATGGATTTATCTCTAATTTAGATGTTGAAATTCAAATACCTAGCCCCGTGTGCATAAAATTTCTTAAATAGCTAGCTTTCTTAAAGCTTTTTCATCTATTTCTACTCCTAGACCTGGCCCTGATGGTACACTCAAATACCCTTCTTTCATTTCAAATTCTGTGCTTGATATGCCTTCACGTAAAGGGCTTGGAGATCTGTCGTATTCCATAACAGGTTGCTGGGTAAATGGTTGTGGGTCTCCGCTTGGAGGGCAATTAGGAAATGTAGATGTTAGATGCAAGCTGGCAGCTATCATTATTGGGGAACCCCAAACATGGGGATTTACTTGTATTCCCATTGAATTAGCAGTCATTGCGATATTGCGCATTTCAGTTATGCCTCCAACATTTACAACATCAGGTTGAGCAATGTCATAAGCTCTATTAGATAAGAATTTTTCAAATTCATACCGAGTTCTTAAGTTTTCTCCTCCAGATACTGCCATTTGCACCCCTGATTTAACTTGTAAGTATCCTTCTAGATCCTGCGCATTGACAGGTTCTTCAAACCACATGATATCTAGGGATTCCATTTTATTTGCTATTCTTATCGCGGAAGCAGCGTTATATGACTGGTTAGCATCTACCATTAATCTTAAATCGTATCCGATTTCATCTCGTAAAGCTTTTACTCTTTCTACGTCTTTTTCTATTGAAAGGCGACCTATTTTTGTTTTCATCCCAAGAAATCCTGCATCGACATAAGATCGTGCTTCTGAAAGTAATATTTCAATATTTGAAAATTCTTCTTCTGTGTAATACAAACCTGTCGCATAAACGGCTATCTTATCTCTTACTTTTCCTCCTAGTAAGGTGTGTATAGGAACATTTAAATGTTTACCAGTAATATCCCATAAGGCGATATCTATAGCGCTTATTGCAGACCCACCAAAACCAACTACTTCATTGCGATTGTAGAGAATGTGGAACATTTTTTCCCATAACCCTATTCTGTTTGTGGGGTCTTCACCTATTAATAGTGGTTTTAACACATCATTTATAACATGTTCAGCAGATCCTTCGCATCCTTCTCCCCATCCTATGATGCCTTCGTCTGTAGTTATTTTGACAATTCCAACAGTGCGTATATTAGTCCAATATTGTGACCATGCAAAAGGTTTTTCAATAGGAGTTACTAATCTAAAAGTTTCTATATCAGTTATTTTCATAAACCATTCTCCTTAATAAGTCTGTTGGCTACAAAGTCTACCAACCCTGTATATAGCTTTCAACACCGTCTTTTGTGTAGAATGAATCTTATTATTTATATACATGACTATAGGTACAACAACAATTTCAAACGATAGATTCTCAATGTTTAGTGCATTTACAGAGAAGGACTTCGCTTTTTTGTGGGGATCTAATGTGTCTATGTATATTGCGCGATGGATGCAAATCACCACACTGTCTTGGTTCGTATTAGAGGTGACAGACTCTCCATTTAGTGTAGGGTTGGTCGGATTTTTTGGAATGGCTCCGTTTTTTTTATTTGGGACTTTTGGGGGACTGTTAGCAGATTCGGTAGATAGAAAAAAATTGGTTGCATTTACTCAATTCATGAGTCTTACCGCAGCATTAATAATGGTTTTGTTGTTTGCATTTGACTTAATAGCTTATTGGCATTCTTACGTAGCTATCATGATTCCTGGTCTAGCGTGGGCCTTAGATATGTCTTCTAGACGAAATTTAATAATGGATATTATGGGGATGGAAAGAGTTAATAACGGAGTAGCATTAGATTCCATTGGCGAAGATTCAGGGAAAATTATAGGTCCGGCTTTGGCAGGGCTTTTAATAGCAGTTGTTGGTGTTACTGGGAGCTATATTGTTCTTACATCAATTATATTTATAGGATGTTTATCAGTAATAAGAATCAAGATTAGGACTTCCGAAAAGCGTTCGCATAATCCCAATGCTGACAGTATTGTTAAGCAGAAAAATTATATGGTGTTTCTTGAAGTGTCATCAGTATATGTCGGACAATATTCAGGTGGCCCTGCATTAAATGTTTTTGATGGTATAGCAAGGGTGTTTAAAGATCTTAAGCAGGGATTTAGTTATGTTTCTAAGAATAACGTTATGATTTCTGTGATTGTTATTACTATATTAATGAATTTGTTTCTTTTTCCATATGTTCAGATGGTATCGGTTGTATCTAAAAGAGTTCTAGAAGTAGGGCCATTTTTCATGGGATTACTTTTAGCTAGTGATGGATTGGGGTCACTCCTTGGTTCTACTTTCCTAGCGAGTAGACGCAAAATTAAATATCAGGGAAGAGTATACTTGTATTGCTCAATTCTCTCATTATTTGGATTAGCTGCTTTTTCGCTTTCATCTATATATGTACTTTCTCTTTTGTTTCTTGTGATGGTTGGTATGGGTGTGGGGGGATTTAAAATAATGCAATCTGCATTAGTAATGATAGTCTCTGATCCGAAATTTAGAGGTCGTGCAATGGGAATAATTACACTTTCTATAGGTGTAATGCCAATTGGTAACATATTAGTTGGAGCGATTTCACAAGCTATAGGGGCGTCACTCACATTATTTGCCTATGGATTCATAGGTTTCAGTTTGGTTATTATTGCAGGTATATTAATGCCAGCTGTTAGAGCTGAAATAATACCATTTAATGATGAGCCTAAAGTTTGATAAATATTATATCCCCATTACGTGATAACCAGAGTCTACATGTATTATTTCACCGGTGACTCCTTTGGACATATTACTGCATAAGTATAAAGCAGTACTTCCCACATCTTGGTGAGTGATGTTTTCTTTCATAGGGGACCGATCTGCATATGCCTTTTTCATGTCTCTGTAGCCGCTTATTACCCTAGATGACAAAGTGTCTAAAGCTCCTGCAGATATTCCATTTACACGAATATTGTCAGGACCTAAATCATTTGCAATCTGCCGGATTTCATTTTCTAGTGCTGCTTTTGCTGTGCTCATAACATTGTAGCCAGGGAATACTTTTTCTGCTGCCATGAATGACATGGCTATAATGGAGCCTCCGTTTGTCATTCTAGTAGAAGCATGGCGAGCTATAGAAACTAGTGAATATGCGCTTATATCTAGTGCGAGTCTGAAACCTTCTCTATTAGTATCAATAAATCTTCCGCCTAAATCGTCTTTTTCTGCAAATGCTATTGAATGTACAACTATATCAATTTGATTTGCAACATCATCAATTTTAGAGAAAGCCTTCTCTACGTTTGACTCATTACTTACATCACACTCTATTGTTTGAGCATTTGGTAGGGTTGATGTTAGTTTTTGGACAGACTCTGCAACTCTTTCATTTTGGTACATTGCAATTATATTTGCTCCTGCTTCTGAAAGGAATTGGGTTATAGCCCAAGCAATACTGCGCTGGTTTGCTATTCCAAATATAACCGCATTTTTACCTTTTAGATCAATTGTATACATAGTTTTTTCCTATTGTTATCCGTAATAATTTAGATATATGAAAACATATATATATAAGTATGTGCAATCTGTTGTGCCTATAACTTGTGAGGGATATATCACTTTGCTAAAATTTCTATCAATTGGGGATTCGTCTAATGGTAGGACAGCGGACTCTGACTCCGTAAGTATAGGTTCGAATCCTATATCCCCAGCCAAATGTATATATTAATTTGGCCCCATCGTCTAGCGGTCCAGGACACGACCCTCTCAAGGTCGAGATCGCGGGTTCGAATCCCGCTGGGGTCACCAAATGAGAAAATCTGAGAAAATCTTGACACTTTTAATTTAAAGTAATTGTTTCTAAAAATATTTGAGCACAATTTTCCCAAGTAAATTTTTTCCCATATTGCGATACTTTAGATCGAGGGATGGTTTGGGCTTCCTCTATTGCTGAACGTAAATCTTTGTTTAATATTCCGGAGACACCTTGACTAACAATATCAATAGGGCCTTTTACAGGATAAGCTGCAACAGGAGTACCACATGCCATACTTTCAATTAAAACTAACCCAAATGTGTCAGTAAGGCTTGGAAAAACAAACACATCTGCTGCTTTATAGAATTTCGTTAATTTTTCGTGTTCGATTGCGCCAAAAAAATGTACATATTTAGAAAACTTGTTTTTTAAAGTAGATAAGTGAGGGCCATCGCCTACTATCCAGCATTCATAATTTGAGGATTTGGCTATATTACATAAAACCTCTAGGTTTTTTTCTTTACTAATCCTACCAACATATAGCAAAACTTTAGATTTCTTAGTTTGTGACATAAAGGGCTCAGTTTTTATATCATCAGAAAATATATTTGGATCAATTCCACGTGACCATACTTTTAGGTTTGAGAATTCATTTTTGTTTAGATGATCAAAGATACTTTTTGTGGGAACTAACACTTGCGAAGATTGTGAATGGAACCATTTCATATAATTTAATACAGGAGACGTTGGTATTTTATATAATTCCCAAGCATATTCTGCTAGGTTAGTATGGTAGCTCGTAGTGAACCCCTTTTTATTTTTAATTGCCCAATGGCGAGCAATTAATCCCATTGGACCTTCAGTTGCAATATGGATGTAATCAGGGTCTATGCAGGATAATTTTTTTGGTAATGTTGTAAATGGGAAACTTACTTGAACATCGGGATATCCTATTAAAGAAACAGACTGGAATAGAGAAGGGTCAATAACGGTTACATCAATTTCATTAGATTCAATAAATGGAATTATGTTTTTTAGGGTAGTAACTACACCATTTATTTGTGGGGACCACGCTTCTGTTATTAATACAAGTTTTTTTCTGCTAACTTGATCATCAGCTCCATTTAAGAATTTCCCATGTTCCATCATGATGCTCCACTAAAGCGCTGCAGTTTTCTACCCAATCACCACAGTTCATATATATAGTATCA
>CEQN01026040.1_pt1 | contig 14148 bp, 11 predicted proteins | sample 427011 | NCBI WGS metagenome assembly CEQN01 (sample SAMEA2621277, study PRJEB7988) | marine metagenome | biome: marine biome (ENVO:00000447); feature: deep chlorophyll maximum layer (ENVO:xxxxxxxx); material: "saline water (ENVO:00002010), including plankton (ENVO:xxxxxxxx)" | depth 120 m
TTATTAGAAATAATATCTAATACTCCTCCCATTGCTGTCGCACAAACGGGGGTATTTAAGGACATACTTTCTATTATTGTTCTTCCAAATGGTTCAGGCGTTTTTGATGTATGAATATAAACATTATAGTTACTAAAAGGAATTTTTTGCACTTCTCTAAACCCTTTCAAAAATATATTTTTTTCTAAATTATAATCTTTAATCAGTTTAGTAATCTTATTCTTATATTCCAACTCAACATAATCTCCGTAAATATCAATTTCAAAATAGCCAAAATTATTTTTAATCATTTCATTTGCCATATTAACTAAAACATCAATTCCCTTCCATGGAACAATTCTACCAAACCACAATATTCTAAACACAGTAGTTTTTTTTATATGATTTTTATTAATTAGTGAGCCAGGATTTATCCAATTATGGACTAATTTAACTTTAGAATCAGAAACATTTATTTTTCTTAAAATATTTTTCTTAATAGCATTTGATATTGCTATATATGAACTAGGATAATTTTTATAAATCTTTGCTATAAAACCAATTTTTTTTTCAAATTTACGTTGATGTTGTATATAACTAACCTTACATTTTTTTGCTGCCATTACACACAAAGTATTAGCTGCAATTCTATTATTCCCGTGAATAATATCTATTTTATAATTTTTAATGATAGATGATAAATAATTAACTTCTTTCAAATTTTTCAAAATGTGCAGATCTTCAATGAAAGGCAAAAACTTTATAAATGGTTTCTTAATATTTAATTTAGGACTACTAGGCAATTCATTATTTTTGTATAGGGGAATAACTTTTAATGATCTAAGCTGATTTTCTATTAAAGGAAGTCTATAGTACAGCAATATATAAATCTTAAATTTATTTTTATCTAGCTTTTCAATTAACTGAATCATAGAGTTAATTGAACCACCAATACCACCATTTTTTGTTGGTCTACTATTATCTATAAATAATATTTTTTTCATTTTCTCAATTTACAGCCTAAAAATAAAAGAGTTATCTTTATCATATTTACTAATTATAAATAATACCACTGAAAATATTAGCCAATTAGGTTTTTCTATATATGTTAAGATTGTCATATCAGCAACAAACAACATAATAAGAACTATCAGCATCCAATTTGAATCAACTTTATTATATAATCTAATTTTAAAAAATGAAAATAATATATATATATATAGAGAGTAGTATGATAAAAATCCTATTACCCCATTATTAACTAAAATTTCAAAAAAATTATTATGTGAGACTCCAGATTGATTAACATATTTAAATTGATGTAAACCATGACCAAACAAAGGTTTTTCCAGCCATAAATTATAAGCATCAATCATGTAAGCAAATCTATAATATATACTATTATCTACCTCAAAGTCACTTGTCCCTCCAAGCCATGAAAATAATGAGCCAATTCTATTATATACCAAGGGCATATTTTGAACATTATACCACGTATAAAAAACTATAATTAGAGTTGTTAAAAATAGAGTAATTTTTCCTGAAACTTTTGAATTTTTAAATACTTCTAAAAATAGAAAACCTAATAAAAGAAATACTAATAATACTCCTTGGCGAGATATTGCAAAAAAAATAACTTCATAACTGAAGATTAATATTAAAATAATAACAAAAGAATTTATCCCCTGATTAAATCTACCTTTGTCCCTATAAAACAAAAACCTTCTTATTAAAAATAACAATGCAACTGTTAACATAAATGAATAATGATTGGGGTTTTCTAAAGTACCAGCGTAACGCTGAAGAATAGAACCTGTAAAAAAATCTCTACCAATAAAATATCCAACAAAAATAGAATACATTAATCCTGCAACTAATCCAATTTCTAAAGGGAATGAAGATGAATTATAAATTAACATATTATATATAATTATGCTGAAAATAAAAATCTGAATTAATGATATAAATAATTTATAACTACTATCGTGATAATTAGTAATAAGAGAAACTGCTGATAAAATTAGAAAACATAAAAAGCCAAAATATATTTTCGGGAAATATATTCTTTTATAAATAAATACTGATTGTAAAGTAAATATTCCTAAAACAAAGTATCCAAAATAGTTTTCTATATATGTTTTAGTTGGGTTATTAACAAATACAACTAAAACAATTGAGTATGCAATTATAATAAATATATTACCTATATCTAATATTTTCTTAAGTAAATTATTTTTCATCATAATCTATAATTTTTAATTTTTTTAAATAAACTTTTAGCCATTTCTGTATATAAAAGTCTATCATTATTATTTAAAACAAAGACTTGCCTTATTTGCAAATTACTATCTTTAACAAACATTGATGTCAGAATTACTAATACCGTCAAATAAGATAAATTATATGATACTCCTAGAGCTTCTAGTGGATATTCAGAATAATTATAAATTAAAATATAACTACCTAAAATTGAAAATACAGCTCCAAAAAAATAGGCTAATATAGCCTTATATTGAACAGGATTTTCTCTTGCTGTAAAATCTCTATGCAACATAACGCAAATTGAATGAAAAATAATTCCTGGTAAAAACCACCTAAAAGCTTTGGAGGCATAAGCAAAATTCATACCATATAAAAAATTAATATAAATAGGACCTAAAATTGATGCTATAAAAGAAATTATGAAAATAATAAAAAGTGTATTCCTTGCAACTTTAGCTATAAATAAATGCACTTCTTCATCTTTCATTTCTGAAACTTCTGGAGTTAAGACTAAACTAATACTCATTTTTAAAAAACTAATTATTCCCAAAAGAGTAAGTATTATTCCATATTGGCCTACTATTTCTTTACTTGTTAAAACTTTTAAAATATAAATAGGAGATGTAGAAAGAAACATCATTATAATTTTTAAAATATGCTGTTTAAAGCCATATTTAAAACTATCGTAAAATAATTTTTTATGAAAAGAAATATTAAAAGAAGAAAGAATCTTCATTTTATATATTATCCAAAATCCACTAACTAAAATTGCAGTGATTTGCCCAATGATTGCTGTAATGACATCACCATTGTAAATAATTAAACCAATAAAAATAAACACTAAAAAACAAAATGGCTTTATAATTGTAAACAAATTGAAGATTTTAAATTGTTTCATACCCCTGATTAACGTAGAAAAAATTGTCGCAATCATTATCATAGGGATAACTAAAGATAGTAATAAAATAAAATGACTTTGATCATCAAGCAAAAAAGAACCTAATTGTTTTCTAAATATAAATACTAAAATAGATAACAAAATGCCAACAACAATAGAAAACAAGATAGAATTTTCAATTATTTTTTTTTCTTCACTTAATTTTCTTCGTATAAAATATATACCTGATGCGCCAAGACCAAATTCAGAAAAAGTATGTAAATTTTTAGCAACAGCAAAAAAAAGTGTATACAAACCTAAACCACCTGGTCCCAAAGATCTACTAATAATAATAGAATTAATCTGCCTAATAATTTTTTCAATAATTCGTGTTGAAAAAACAGCTAATACTGTATTTACAAATTTCATTTGGTATTTAATTTATAAATAAAGTAGACAGTCGAAATCATTAAATAAGAAAAATATAAAATAGAATAAAAAATCAACAATAACGATAAGTAACCCATTGCAGAAAATATTATTAAAAGCGGGCCTTGCAATCCGCCTATACCCATAAAATTAGTCCATAATATTTTTATAATTCCATATGAAGAAAATTTATTTAAGCTCTTTTGTTTAATGTCTTCATTTATTTTAATTTTATCTTGATAACAGTTAGAAAATCTTCCAGAAATACAATTTCTTAAAGCTAAAGATATTGAAATTACAGCACCACATATAATAATATATGAATCATTTGTATTTTTAAAAAAATTTGTTAATAAAGACATAAATAAATCTGGATTATTAAATAGTCCCCAGCCAATACATATCCAAACAAATGTCATTATAATTTCACCAAATGCCTCATCTAAAAACCTACCTAAATTTGATTTGATATTATAATATCTTGCAAGATGACCATCCGAACAATCTAACAGATACCAAGCATTTATAAAAAGTGTACCCAAAAATATATTACTATCTTTACCTTCTAAAATAAACAGAAAACCTATTAAACCAAAAATAAATGAAACCACTGTAATAAAATTTGGATGAAGATTACATCTAGCAGCTAGCCATGAAATATAGATTGAGATTCTACCAATAAAAAACCATCTCCATAATTTATAGATGTTTCTATTTAACTTGCTTTTGGGATAAACTAATTTAAAATCTGATAACGATGGTTTGGATAAATGACTTTTATAAAACATAAAATTTTTCCTTTTTTGCATGTTGATATTCTTCAAATGTATCAATTTCTAACCAAGGTTCGCCATCTACATTAACAAAATTAATATTACGATTTTCATTGGCTAATTCAGCAATTGCTATAGTATAGTAATCATTAATATGCTGTTTTGTTTTTGTTAAAAAATTTATTTTATTTTTCAATAATTTCACACCTTCTAAAGTAAACTTTGCAATTCCGATAAAATTACCATCACCATCCTTTGGCAAAATATGACTTCCTATATCACAAATTTTATTATCTTTAACTTTAATTCTCATTGTTGACTCATCACATTTATCAGTATCAACAAGTAATGAAAAATCATTATTACTAAAAAGCAATTTTTCGAAAACTTCAGGTGAGATTAAAACATCTGAAAATAAAATTAAAAGTTCTTCATTTAATAAATTTAAATGATGACTCAGCGTAAATAAATTATTAGTTTTATGAAAATCAGGATAAAAATAATATTTTACATTATTACCAATATGCGATTCAATCTTATCAGATTTATATCCAGTTATTATCTCAATTTTATCTATATTATTTTTATTAAGTAAATTTATTTGATGTTCTAAAATTGATTTTTTATTTATTTCTAATAAGCATTTAGGATAATTTAATGTTATAGGATTTAGCCTTGTGCCCATACCTGCAGCTAAAATAATTGCTTTCATTAATTATGCCTCCAAAATGTTCTAATTTTCATAAATCCTTTAATTGAATGAACAATACCTTCTTTTGCTCCATTACCTGAACTTCCAAAACCACCAAAAGGAGCATTTTCAGTTCTATAACCAGGTGGGCCATTCCAAGAAAATTGTCCAACAGAAATTCTATTTGAATATTCTTTAGCTGTCTCTAAAGACTTTGTTGCAATAGAACCTGCTAACCTAAATGGAGTTGATTTAACAATTTTAACACATTCATCAATTGAATTAAATCGAATAATAGGTGCAATTGGTCCAAAAGTTTCTTCTTTTACTAGTTCCATTTCTGGTAAAACAGAATCTATCACAGTTGGAGAATAAACTGCTTTACTTATTTGATTCCCATATAATAGTTTTGCACCTGAATCAATTGCACTGTTTACTCTGTTATAAATTTTTTCAACTGCTTCCGAATCAATTAATGTCCCCATAGTATTATTTTCATCAAAAGGATCTCCATATTTTATATCCTTTACTTTAGAAATAAATTTTTCTATAAAGTCATCAGCTATTTGATTATGTACTAATATTCTCTTAATTGCAGTACATCTCTGGCCAGCGTTGTCAAATGCAGATAATGCAATATTGGATGCTAATTCTAAATCAGCGTCTTTATTTATAACAAAAGCTGCGTTACCACCTAGCTCTGGGATATATTTTTTTAATGTATTACCATTATCTTTCATAATAGCTTCAATTTTTTTACCAACTTCAACACTCCCTGTAAATGAAACAACATCTAGATTAGAATATGAAACTAATTGAGTTACAGTATGAATTATATCTAAACCATTCAAGACAATAAAAGCATAATCTGGAAGTCCACATTTGGTTAAAACTTCTCTAAAACGATATGCGCTAAGTGGAGTTTTTTCTGATGGCTTTAAAACAATTGCCGTTCCAGCTGCTATCGCTGGAGCTACTTTATGGACTACTTGATTCAAAGGATGATTAAATGGAGTTATAGCAATCGCTAAATCAAATGGCTCTACTATAACTTCCAAATCAACATTACTATTATCACTATTCATAATATAATCAGACGAAATATCATTCGAATCTAGTTTCTCTGCATGCATTGCTGCATATTTTAATGCATTCACCGATCTTTTAACTTCATATAAAGCCTGCTTAATACATATTCCTGATTCTTTTGTAATTAATAGCGCTTCTGTAAAAGAATTATCATCATAAAATTGAGCAACATTATTCAAGATTTTTGCTCTATCCTTAGAATTTTCTTTATATTTAAAATTATAAGCTTTTTTTAATAAAATATCTATTTCTGATTCACTTTTTAATAAAATTTCTCCAGCAATATCATTATTAAATGGATTTTTAATTAGCATTTTTGTTAAATTTTCTTTTTTCATTATTATTTTGTTCCTGGTATAAGAGTTAATATTTCCTTAATTGGCATACAATTTTCATCACTTGCCTCCAATGCTCTTTGATGTTTCAAAATTAATTCTGCTGTATTTTTCATTGCGGGATATGCACTTCTTAAAAGTTGATTTGCATAGATAACTACGTTAACACCGAATGATGCTAATTCTTTTTCTGTTATATGAGCATATGTTGAAGGAACAACAATAATAGGAACTTTTATTTTAAATTCATTATATTTTTTTAAAAAAGAACTTATTTCATTAAACTCTTTTTCTTTACTGTGTATCATAATACCATCTGCACCTGCTTTGATATAGGCTTTAGCTCTTTTAATTGAATCATTAATTCCTTTTTTTAAAATTAAGCTTTCAATTCTAGCTATAATCATAAAATCTTCTGTTACTTTTGCTTTATTTCCAGCCTTAATTTTTTCAACAAAATTCTCTATGCTATCTTGTTTTTGCATTACCTCTGTGCCTAATAAAGAATTTTTTTTAAGGCCAATTTTATCTTCGATAATTATTGCAGAAACACCTAATCTCTCTAATGTTTTAACAGTAAATGAAAAATGTTCAATCTTACCACCTGTATCACCATCATAAATAACTGGTTTAGTGGTAACTTCCATTAAATCATTAATATTTGTTAATCTTGAAGTTAAATCTACTGCTTCAATATCTGGCTTACCTCTTGAAGTAGAATCAGTCAAGCTGCTTGCCCACATTCCATCAAACTCTCTATAACTAGTTTCATCTTCAATTCTAACGTTCTCTGCGACTAAACCAGTTAGTCCGTTATGAGCTTCTATAATACGCACAATTTCTTTTGATTCAATCAACCTTCTTAATTGTTTACGCCTAACATCCGGTGTAATCCCAATCGTTTTGATATAATCATTCATATCTGTTGCCGAAACACCAGATGTATATTTAACTTCTACTAGCTCTCCTCCCCACTGCTTGATTAAATCTACAACTTCTTGTCTAACATTTTTACGGAACCCTTCTTTCCAATCATCTCCATGGACAACAAAGTCTGGTTTAATTAATTTTAAATTCTTAGTATAGCTTCTTGTATCTTGTGAAATGATTTTTTCAACACCAACAATATTGCTTATTATTTTTTTTCGTTGTTTATAATTCAAATAAGGAATTCTCTTATGTTCAGAAATCGCCTTATCTGTTAGCAAACCAATAACAACTTTACCTAAAGTTCTTGCCTTTTCAATAATATTCATATGACCATGATGTATGAAATCTGCAGACATCGCAACATATACTATTTTCATTTTTATTTTTCCTATAATTAATTAAAAATTACGCTATGATAATGTTTTCTAATATTTCTCCATGTAAATTTATTTAGTACATTTTTTTGTTTATCAAACTGATATCCATCATCTTCTATAATTTTCTTAATCGAGCTTGATATTGCCTCAAAATCTGAATGATCAATCATATACCCCCAGTCTTCTAAAACTAATGGAGCGCTATCAACATTAGTTGAAATAACCTTGCATCCACATGCCATTGCCTCTATAAGAACTTTTGCAAATCCCTCCCAAATTGAAGATAGTATAAATATTTCACTTTCATTATAAAGTTTTATTAATTCATCTCTATTTTTTTGACCTACTAAAAATATATTCTTACTTAAATTCATTTTCTTTACCATAAGATTAATCTCATCAAATAAAATACCCCTACCAGCAACAACTAGTTTATAATTATCAAATTTTGGATTATTACTAATAAAATGATTAAATCCTTTTACTAAAAATTTTAATCCTTTCTGATACTTGAAATTTGCTACAGCAACTATTTGTTTTTTTCGCTTTTGTTGAAAGTTTTGATATACTTCAATATCTATGCCATTATAAACTTGAATAATTTCTTTATTATGTATTTTTTTAAGAGTTTCTAAATATCTTGGCGAAATACTAAATACATTATCAAAACATTTACTTAGTATTTTATACCATATTTTATTTTTTATTTTAAAAAAATCCTCCCCATGAAAAGTGATATAATTTTTTTTTCTAAATAAACAACCAAGCAGACTGACAATTATAAACATTGGAGAATGTATGTGAACTATGTCAACTCTATGCTTAAATAATAAATATATACCATTTAAAGAAAATGTAAACACTCTAAATAATCTATGAATGTTAAAAAATATTCTTTTAACAAAATTTGATTTTTTAGGATTTTCATATGTATAAAATTTTCTTACATATAATCTTACGTTCTTAGGAATTTTAAATGGATTACATTTTTTTCTAAACCAAGTTAAATAAATAACTTTAGTTTGAGTTGTTTTTGAAATTTCATAGCAATGTAACCCTCTTCCACTTTCTTCGTAGGTTGGATAAGAGGCTAATCTTAAAATGGTAATCATTACCTAACTATTCTTTATAAAATTCATGAAATCATCCTTATTATCTTTAGGCTTAATTGATGGTCTGCCTAAATTTTCTCTTGATCCAGGTTTAACTTTAATTTCTAAAAAATTAGGGCCATTGCATGTTAATAAATCACTTATTGAATCAATTATTTTTTCTTTACTATCAATAGATAGAACTTTATTATAATAATGAGATTCAATCAATCTCTTTACATTTATATGCTTTATTGATGTTTCCTGCCCACCAACAGATTCATGTACTTCATTATTTAATAAAATATGATGAAAATTATTTGGCTTTATCTTTGATATTGTAGATAAAGAACCTAAATGCATTAAAAGCGCACCATCTCCATCAATGCAAATTACCTTTTTATTAGGATTAGAAATTGCTATTCCTAAAGCTATAGATGAACAATGTCCCATAGAGCCAACAGTTAAAAAATCTTTCGAATGGTCACCATCAATTTTATCTCTAATTTCAAAAATTTCTCTTGATGTCTTACCTGTTGTAGAAACAATTATGCTATTTTGAGGAAATTTATGTATTAAAACTTCAAGAGCACACTCTCTGTGCATTAATTGACTATGTAATTTATTTTTTAAGCTTTGACTATGATAATTGGAAAATGTATCTTTTTTTACTAATAAAGCAAATGGTTCATTTGTACTTTTTGCCTTATTAACTGCATTCCTAATATTTTTCTTAATATCATTCGTATCTTTATTTATAATACAATAGTTTATATTCATAGATTCTAACAACTGCAATTGTACCCTACCTTGCTTAAAATGCTGAGGTTCATCAACAACTCCTGGCTCTCCTCGCCAGCCAATAATAATTAACATAGGTATAGAATAAACATCTTTATCACATAAAGATAAAATTGGGTTAATAGCATTTCCAAGACCAGAGTTTTGCATATATACAAGTGGCACATCCCCTGTTCCTAAATGATATCCAGCAGCAAGAGCAATAGCATTTCCTTCATTTGCAGCTATAATATGTTTTATCTTATCTTTTTTATCATCCAAGCATAAACAAAATTGTTTTAATAATGAGTCTGGAACACCAGTAAAAAAATTGACACCATTATTTTCAAGCGCATTATAAAATTCAATTGGATTTATACTCATATAGTCTCCATTTAATTAAACATTATCCCCAAATAAGCAGGGAGTTATCTATATCTAATGTTTTATTTAATTTTTTAAATTCTTTTTTTGTTAATACTACAGATCTAATTTTTCTATTAATAAGAACTTCAGTTTTACTAGTTAATTTATTTAGAATATCTTGGTTTATTTCACCAATTAAGACTAAGTCAATAATTCCCGAATCAATACCATTGGCATAATCACCAATTATATATGCAGACTTAACATCGCCTAACTTAGAAACCATATTTTCAACCAAATCATCAATACCAACATATTTAAGAACAACATTTTGAATATCTTTAAAAAAAGTATGCTTAGTATTTGCCTTATAAAGCACAGTTCGTCCTTTATTATTAGATACTAATAAATCAGACTTAGTCAAGCGATTAAGTTCAACTCTTATAGAATTAGTCGACTCATTAAACTCCTTAGCTAAACCTCTCAGATATGCTCTAGATGATGGATTAATAAAAAATTTAAGCAATAATTTTATTCTTGTTTTAGATGTAACTAGCGATTCTAACATTCAAAAAAACTCCACTTAATGAGTAATAAAATTACTCGTAATATACATAAAAAATATTATTTAAGCTAAATATATGTTGAAGTTAAGATTTAAACAGAATGGTAATCTTTATACCAGCTAATAAATTTTTCAATACCAAAATCAACATTTATAGTAGGCGCATAACCTAATAATTTTTTTGATTTATCAATATTAGCATTGGTTTTTTTCACATCCCCTGGCTGAATTGGTTTAAAATCAATAAGCGCTTTTTTACCAAGGCTATTTTCAATAGAACTTACTATATGCATAAGTTCTTCACTTTTATTATTACCTAAATTAAAAATTTCACACTTATAGTTTTTATCTATTGAAGCTCTTATTCCATTTATAATATCATCAATATATGTAAAATCACGTTTCATATTTCCATTATTATAAACCTCTATCTTTTCACCTCTAGAAATTTTATCTGCAAAGATAAACATTGCCATATCAGGCCTTCCCCATGGTCCGTATACTGTAAAAAACCTCAATCCTGTTGTATGAAGGCCATATAAATGTGAATACGTATTAGCAATAAGCTCATTTGATCTTTTGGAGGCAGCATAAAATGAAATTGGATCATCTACTCTATCTTCAACACTAAATGGAATTTTTTTATTACCTCCATATACTGATGAACTAGAGGCATATATCAGTCCTTCCACACTAGAATGCCTACATAATTCAATAATATTTAAAAAACCTACTATATTTGATGTCATATATGCAAAAGGATTTTCAATACTATACCTTACTCCAGCTTGTGCAGCTAAATTAATTACTTTATATGGATTGATTTCTTTAAAAACATTAGATAAATCTTCATAATTAGAAATATCTAATTTATGAAAATTAAAATTTGAAAATTTCTTAAGCTTATTTAATCTACTATGCTTAAGATTAACATCGTAATAATCGTTAATGTTATCTAAGCCATATACATCAAAACCATCTTTCAAAAGAGACATTGATAAATGATAGCCAATAAAACCTGCTGCTCCAGTAACTAATAGTTTCTTCTTATTATCACTTATCATTAACTATGTTTTATCACCATAATAATATTGATAATAATTATAATAATAACCAGATCCATAAGAATGCTCCTCAGACATTGCATTCATAACAACACCAGTTATATTCATATTAGATTGCTGAGTTGAAGCAATAACTCTTTCAAGCGCACCACGTTCAGTCTTTCCAGGCCTAACGACAAGGATGAACTGATCAATATACTTCATTAAGACAAAGGCATCAGTAACTGCAACTAACGGAGGAGAATCAAATAAAATTACATCGAAGTGATTTTTAACCCTTTCAATAAAATCAATCATTTTATTAGAATCTAAGAGCTCAGAAGGGTTAGGGGGGATAACTCCAGAAGTTATAATTTCTAAATTGTCAATATCTGTTTTATTTAAAATACTCTTTAAATCTGAATTTCCACTTAAAAAACTAGTCAATCCAGGACTCTTATCAGCTTTAAAAACATTATGTATAACAGGTTTTCTAAGGTCACTATCAATTAAAAGTGTTTTTTTACCTAAATTTGCATAAGTAATTGCAAGATTCGCAATTGTTGTCGTTTTACCTTCTCCAGGACCAGGGCTACTAACTAGTATGACATTAGATTCACTATTTGATTTTGTATACATTAAGCTTGTTCTTAAACTTCTATATGATTCAGATATAGGAGATTTTGGATCTTCATGAGTTATTAGCCTTCTTTGTAATTGTTCTACTTGTCCATCATTTTTTACGTACCTCTTGCTATTTTTATTTCTATTATTTTTGGATGAAATTGCAGGAATCATTGACAATATAGCTAATCCTCTTCTCTCAATTTGCTCAATAGACTTAATTGTATTATCAAAGAACTCCATAACCATACTTACTCCTATTCCTAAAACAATCCCGAGTATAATACCAAAAATAATATTTTGAGATTTATTTGGTTTTATTGGAATTTTATTAGCAATAGCTTTATCAACTATTCTAATTTTACTTAGTTTAGATGCCTCTCCAATTCTAGCCTCCTCTAATTTTTGACTCATAAATCTATATGTTTCAGCATGGATAGCTCTATCTCTTTCAAGCCTAGTATATTCTAAAATTTTCTCAGGGAGCATACTCAATTTATTATCATAATCATCTACTAAATTCTGATAGGCTTTAGCTTTTGATAATAAGTTAGCTTTTACTGCTTTTATAGAAATTACTGAGTCCATCAATGTCTGCCTATATAATATAGGGTCAGCAACAGTTATACCTTCATTAATTAAATTTCTTGTTTCATCCTCAATCTTAGATTTAACATTTTCTAATTTATTTTCTAATTCTAAAACAGCAGAATGGTTATTCCCATACTTTGTTTGAGTAGATATTAATTCACTTTCAATAACTACCATTTCTACTTTAAAAGCTTGCAATCTTTGATTGATTGTATTACTAACTTTTTTAGCTAATAACTTTTCATCACTATTTAATTGACCTGTTATAAATTTTTCCTTTTCATTAATAATATCAATTGATGCTAATACATTATTATACTCAGTTTCAAATAGTGTTAAATTATCTAATATAATTTTAGAATTATCATCTATAGTAAAAATCTTCTCTTTCTCTTGAAAAGATTTTAATAAATTTTCTATTTCATTTAATTCTTTCTGCTTTTTACTTAACTGATTTAATAAAAAAGTTTTTAAATGGCTCATTTCTCCTGTAGCCCATTCCAAATCACGTTCTCGATAAACATCTATTAAAGTATTTACAAGCATTGCAGCTTCTTCAGGGTCCTTGCTTTCAATGGATATATTAATTGCATCAGTTCTTTTGTTATTCGATATATACACTGATTTTTTTAATTTATTTGCATATTTATTTACAAAATCCTCTTTAGATAAAGTTTGAAAATCATTGTTACTATCACTACTATTAAAAAAAGATTTACTGTTATTTTTTTTACCAAATAAATGTAAATCAATATTATCACTGTCAAGCAATCTTTTAATTACTTTTTCAGAAGTAGTTCTTGATCTTAATATGCCAATTTCATTATCAATAAAATTTCTTTCTCCACTATACCCCATATTAAGTATAGATAAAGAATTAGGGTCTTTATTTACAATTATAGTGCTACTTGATTTATAAATATAATCTGAACTAAATGTATAAATGACAATTAAAAGAATTGTAGCAAAAAAAATAGCTAATATGATTTTAATATGTTTTTTTAAAAGAAATAATATCTCTTGAATCGTATAACTAGATTCTAAATTAGAATTTTGATTTTCAATCATTTTTATCTTCTAATGTAATTGCAAGAGTAACAAAGCTAAGAATCATTGAAGGAAGATTCGAAGAAACAAAAAATCTATGCAAACTTTTCTGCTCTAAATAAATTGTATCGCGCGGCTTTAATTTTACTACTTCGCTAATTGGAATTTTAGAATTAAGCATTTTTTTTAAATCTAAATCTTGCTTTTCACCATTCTCGCTGTAAATAATAATTTTACTAAGATTAGTGCCCGGCAAGTACCCCCCTGATCTTGATAAAACAGACATTAAATCAATGCTA
>CEQN01003065.1_pt1 | contig 14099 bp, 8 predicted proteins | sample 427011 | NCBI WGS metagenome assembly CEQN01 (sample SAMEA2621277, study PRJEB7988) | marine metagenome | biome: marine biome (ENVO:00000447); feature: deep chlorophyll maximum layer (ENVO:xxxxxxxx); material: "saline water (ENVO:00002010), including plankton (ENVO:xxxxxxxx)" | depth 120 m
TGTTAGTAATGTTATAAATGGTTCTCTTGATTCAATGCAAATAGACAGTTATGATGGATTTGCTGTTACAGTTATACTGGCAGCAGAAGGTTATCCGAATGAATATAAAAAAGGAATGGAAATCAGAGGTTTGACTGATGATTTTATGATATTTCATTCTGGAACTAAAATTATTAATGAAAAATATTATACTGCGGGAGGCAGGGTTTTGAGTATAGTGGGTCAAGATTCTTCTTTAAAGGGCGCTATAGAAAAAGTATATAATAATATTTCTAAAATCAGTTTTGATAATATGTATTTTAGAAAAGACATTGGCAGCAAGGGACTAGAATACATCGGAGAATGATCAAATGAATAATATTGATAAAATTAGAAGATCAGTTGGTATGATAGGTGAGTCAGATAAAATAGTTGAGATGTTGTCGCTTATTTCTCAGGTCGCTACAACAGATATATCTATATTGATTTCAGGAGAATCAGGCTCAGGCAAAGAAATGGTTGCTAAAGCTATACATAAAAATAGTAAAAGAAAATTTGAGTCTTTAGTAATTGTGAATTGTGCCGCTATACCATCAGGGATTATTGAAAGTGAATTGTTCGGTCATAAAAAAGGCTCTTTCACTGGTGCAATAGAGAATAAGAAAGGTTATTTTGAAGAAGCTGATAAAGGAAGCATTTTTTTAGATGAGATAGGTGAATTGCCTAAAGAAACACAGGCGAAATTATTAAGAGTTATAGAATCGGGTGAATTTATAAGGGTTGGAGAGTCCAAATCTCAAAAAACAGATGTTAGAATTATTGCTGCAACAAATCGTAATTTGAAAGAAGAGGTTGGTAAAAATAATTTTAGGCAGGATTTATATTTTAGATTAAAAACAATTAATATAGTTGTTCCTCCTTTAAGAAAGCATTTAAGTGATTTGCCCTTATTTATAGAGAGGTTTGGCCTTGAGTTTACTGATAAAAATGATATACCTTTTAAAGGTTTTTCATCTGATGCAATAGCTCTTTTAAAAACATACTCTTGGCCAGGTAATATACGAGAATTAAAAAATACAGTTGAAAGTTTACTCGTTATTAACAGAGGGGAAAGAATAATCCCTGAAATGGTTAGAGAACAATTAAATATTTCAGACTTTAATAATAGTAGTAGCATTGTTCCTGTTAACGAAGATAATGATAAAGTAGAGAGAGAACTAATTCTTAAGCAATTATTGTTTTTAAGACAGGATATAAATGAAATAAAAAAATATTTATTAATGAATTCATCTTCAGAAAATTCAATGAAAATTACGAACCCTTCTCTTTTTTTACCTGTCGATGAAGATTCAGATAACTATAATACTCCTCATAATAATTTAGATAATATTTCAGATGCAAAATTAACTGCTATTAATGATGATGCTGTTGGTGAGATAACAATGAGTGAGCTTGAAAAAGAAATTATTGAACGTTGCTTAAAACAATTTAAAGGTAATCGAAGAAAAACAGCAAGCGCTTTAGATATATCAGAGAGAACTCTATATAGAAAGATTAAAGAATATGGCCTGTAGAAAATATATTATATTAATATTTTTAATATGGTTTAGTAGTTGTATAAGCTATTCATTTAAGGGCTCTTTACCTAGCGGAGTAGATTCTGTAGCTATATCTCAAATAATTAATAATACTTCTGAATATCCGCTGACTAATTTATTGAATGATAATTTAAATCGAGAACTTTTGAATCAAAATATTTTAGATATAGTAGATATATATACTGCAGATACTTCTCTTAATATAATAATAGAATCTGTAAAAGATGATTCAAATATATATACATCGTCAAATGATAATTTATATGAAACAGTACAGCAGTGGAAATTAACAGTTAAAGTAAAAGTTAATTGGTATAATATAAATGACAATTCTATTATTTTGGATAGATATATAGAGGAGTGGGCTTTATATAATAATTCCGGAATTGATATAAATGCTGATGGTATTGATAATGATTCTGATGGGTTAATAGATGGGAATGACTCTGATGAATATGGCTCTGCAAGAGAAGCTGCATTAAGAATTACATCACAAAAAATTATTAATAGAATAATAAATGAATTAATTTCAAATTGGTAATTAGGAGTATTAAATGAAAACAGTTTCTATACAAAATATAAAAGATTATAAAGATCAAAATATTAAAGTTAATGGTTGGGTATATAATTCTAGAAGAAGTGGTAAAATAGGATTTCTATCAATTAGAGATGGCTTTGGTATAATGCAGTGTATTGTAGAAAAAAGTTCGGTAGGTGATGAAATTTTTGATATGTTTAAAGATTTAACACAAGAATCATCAATATCTGTTATTGGTAAAATTGTTGAAAATGAGAGAGCTATTGGAGGCTATGAGTTATTGTTGAGTAACTTAGAATTGCATCAATTAACTTCAGACTATCCTATTACGCCTAAAGAGCATGGCCCCGATTTTTTAATGAATCATAGACATTTGTGGTTACGATCAAAAAGACAACATGCAATATTAAGGATAAGGCATGAAATAGTTAAATCGATAAGAAATTTTTTCGATGAGAATGATTTTACATTAGTTGATACGCCTATATTTACACCTAATGCAGCAGAAGGAACATCGACATTATTTGAAACAGATTATTTTGAAACAAAGGCATATTTATGTCAAACGGGTCAGCTATATGGAGAAGCAAGTGCGATGGCTTTTGGTAGACATTATAATTTTGGTCCATGTTTTAGGGCTGAAAAGAGTAAAACTAGAAGACATTTAACAGAATTTTGGATGGTTGAACCTGAAATAGCTTATTGTGATATAAATGAAAATATGGATTGGGCAGAAAAATTATTAGTATTTATTATTAATAATGTTTTAACAAATAAACTGAATGAGCTTAACGTTTTAAATCGAGATGTTGATAAACTGAAATTATGTACTACTCCATTCCCGAGAGTTAGTTACACTGAATGTATTAAAATTTTAAATGATTCAGGTAATGATATTAAATGGGGTGAAGATTTTGGTTCTCCAGAAGAAACTTATATTGCAGAACAATTTGATAAGCCTGTAATTGTTTATGGTTTTCCATCAGATATTAAAGCTTTTTATATGAAAAGAGATCCTGATAATGATAAGGTTGTATTAGGTATGGATATTTTAGCTCCAGAAGGTTATGGTGAAATCGTAGGTGGTTCTGAGAGAGAAATAAATTTAGATATACTACTCCAAAGAATTAAAGATGAAAAATTAGAGCAATCAGACTATGAGTGGTTTTTAGATTTACGAAGATTTGGTTCTGTGCCACATTCAGGTTTTGGAATGGGATTAGAGAGAGTCGTAGCATGGATTTGTGGATTATCTCATATAAGGGAATCTGTTCCATTCGCAAGGACTATGACAAGGTTAAATCCTTAGATGGCATTAGAAAAGGAAATATCTTTATGGTTAAAAAAATATTTACTAAATAATAATCTAGAATCGTTTGTTATTGGTATTTCTGGGGGTATTGACTCTGCCGTTTCTTCTACATTATGTGCCATGACAGGTTGTAAAACTATAGTTATTACTATGCCTATTCATCAAAATAAAAATGAAACAGATAGAGGTATAGAACATTGTTCTTGGCTATCTAAAAATTATAAAGATATAGAAATCTTGAATATCGATCTTACAAAGATATATGAAGAGTTTAGGTTAACTATCCCTAAAGAGTTTAATAATCCTTTAGCATTAGCCAATACACGAGCAAGAATAAGAATGTCTACATTATATTTGATTGCGGGAAGTTCTAATGGGATAGTAGTAGGAACTGGAAATAAAATAGAAGATTTTGGTGTAGGGTTTTTTACGAAATATGGTGATGGAGGAGTTGATATATCTCCTATAGCAGATTTAATGAAATCAGAAGTATACGAATTAGGAAGAAAAATGAATATTATTAGTTCTATAATGGAAGCGAAACCAACTGATGGTTTATGGGATGATGATAGAACAGATGAAGATCAATTAGGTGTATCTTATGATGATTTAGAATGGGCTATGGGTTATACGGGTAATAGTCCTAGCCCATCTCAGAAAAAAATCCTTGATATTTATAATAAACATAGAGATAAAAATATTCATAAAATGAAAGATATCCCTATTTTTAAGAAAAAATAAATGGCAGCTACTAATAAAAAGAAAATATTCTTAATTGATGGTATGGCTTTAATATATAGAGCTCATTATGCTATGGTCTATAATCAGCTAACAACATCTTCAGGTATACATACTTCTGCTGTTTTTGGATTTATTAATTCATTATTTAAAATTTTAAATGATGAAAAGCCAGATTTTCTTGCAATTTGTTCAGATAGTAAGGGGCCTACTTTTAGGCATGAGAGATATGATATGTATAAGGCTAACAGGAAGGAAATGCCAGATGAGTTAAAGGAGCAAATCCCAATACTCTATAATATTTTTGAGAAATCTAATATTCCTCTTTTAATGTTAACTTCATATGAAGCAGATGATATAATAGGAACATTCTCAAAGCTAGAGAATAGTAAAGAAAACCATACATATATTGTTAGTGGTGATAAAGATTTGATGCAACTTGTAGATGAAAATACTAGTATATATTCTCTTGGAAATAAATTTAAACCCACAACAATTTATAATAAGAATAAAGTTATTGATAAATGGCAATTACCACCGGATAAAATAATAGATTATTTGGCTTTAGTTGGTGATTCATCGGATAATGTACCAGGTGTTGCTGGAGTAGGGCCTAAAACAGCAGTTAAATTAATCAATGAATATGGTGATGTTGAAGGTATATATAAATCAATAGAAAGTATAAAAAATATTAAGTTAAGAGAAAAATTGATTAGTAATAAAAAAAATGCTTGGCTATCTAAAGAATTAGTGACATTAGATTTAAATGTTCCAATCGATTTTGATATTGATGAAATGGCTATTAGTAATTTTGATTTTAGCTTGTTAAAGGAAGAGCTAAACAAAATAGAAATTTATCATTTAGACTCTGTATTGGATAAATACATAGATGGAAATTCTTCTATTGAAACATTTGAGAATGTAAAGAAAGATCGAAAATATATTTTAGTAGATGAAGATAAAAAAATTGATAGAATGCTTTCTGATATTAAAAATTTTTCTATTATATCTATTGATTTAGAGACTACTAGCTTAAACCCATTTGATGCTAAAATTGTTGGAATGTCATTGTCAGTTAAAGAAAATCATGCTTATTATATACCGTTTATAATTCCAGGAGATTTATTTCCTGCAGATCCTAAATTGATTTTGGATAAATTGTCTCCAATCTTTAATTCTTCTAATTATAAACTTATTGGTCAAAATTTAAAGTATGATTTATTAATTTTAAAGAGACATAGTGTTAATATTAAAAATATATATTTTGATACTTATATAGCAGAAAGTCTTATTTCTCCTGAAAAAACAAGTTACAAGCTTGATAACCTTTCAATTGAATATTTAGGTTATAAGATGCAGCCGATTGAAGATTTAATAGGTGAAAAAAAACAAAAACAAATTTTAATGTCTGAAGTCCCAACTGAAAAAGTATGTTTTTATGCTTGTGAAGATGCTGACATTGTTTTAAAAATTTATAATAAACAAAAACAAATTTTATCTGATATGAATCTTGAAAATATATTTTATAATATAGAAATGCCATTGATTGATGTGCTTATAGAAATGGAATATAATGGATTATTTATTGATGTTAATATGATTAAAGAGTTATCTAATAGTTTGAAGAAAAAGATTAAAAAAATATCAGATAAAATATATTCATATGCAAATAAAGAATTCAATATTAATTCACCAAAACAACTTTCAGAGGTTCTTTTTGATGACTTAGAATTAAAACAAATTAAGAAAAGAAGTACGGCTTCAAATGTATTGCATATTTTAAAAAAATATCATCCTATAGCAGAGGAATTATTAGAATATAGACATCTAAATAAATTAGTTAATACATACCTAGATACATTGCCTGCATTTATTCATGATAATACAGAAAGAATTCATACAACATTTAATCAAGCTATTGTATCTACAGGTCGATTATCAAGCAATAAGCCTAATTTCCAAAATATTCCTATTAAAACTGATGTAGGTAAAGAAATAAGAAAAGCATTTATTCCGCAGAAGGATGATCATTTTATATATTCTTTTGATTATTCTCAAATTGAATTAAGAATTCTTACTCATTTTACAGGTGAAAAAGAATTGCTTAAGGCTTTTAAAAATGAAGAAGATGTACATTCAAAAACTGCGTCACTAATATTCAATATAGAAGAGAAAGATGTCGAATATGCACAAAGGCAAATAGCAAAAACTATTAATTATAGTATTCTTTATGGAGCTGGTCCATTTAGAATATCTCAAGAGCTTAAAATTTCTATTAAAGATGCATCAGAAATAATTAAAAGTTATTTTAATAGTTATCCGCAAATTAAAAATTATATAGATAGTACTATAGAGTTTGGTGAGAAGAATGGTTTTGTAAAAACCTTAAATGGTAGACAAAGAAAAGTATCTAACTTATATTCATCAAATAAAAATATTGTTGAAGCAGAAAAAAGAGCTATGATTAATATGCCAATTCAAGGAACCGCATCAGAACTTATTAAAGTAGCTATGATAAATATAAATAGAATTTTTAAGGAGAAATCTATGAAATCAAAAATGATTCTTCAGATACATGATGAATTATTATTTGAAGTACCAAAAGATGAAATTAAATCTTTATATGATATTGTGACTTTTGAGATGGAAAAGGCAATTAATCTTGATGTCCCTATAAAAGTTGATTCTAATTATGGCCATAGTTGGTTTGAGGCACATTGATATGACTAAAAAAAAAATGATTATAGGAATTGATGGTGGAGGTACAAAAACATTATGTGTTTTATTTGATAATAGCGGCAATACATTAGATACTATTAGTGGTGAAGGTTCTAATTTATATGTATATAAAAAAGAAGGAATTGATGTAATTATCAATCTAATTAATTCATTATTAGAAATTAATAAACTTAATATAAAAGATATATGTGCATTTGGTATAGCTGTAGCAGGAATATCAGATTTTGATCAAAAAGAAATTTTGCTTAAAGAATTAGATCGAATAAATATTACAAATAGGACTATTTTATTATCAGATGTAGAAGCTTCATATAGAATATTATGTCCTAATAATAAAGGTCTGCTAGTTAACGTAGGTACAGGTGTTATTTGCTTTTCTAAAGATAAAGATAGTAAGATAATAAGAGAAGCTGGTAATGGGCATGATAAAGGTGATCTTGGTAGTGGATATTGGATAGGTAAAGAATTATTTTATAAATTAATATTAAATGAAGCTTTAGCACTTGAAGATGAAGATCTAACACAAATTTTCAATATTGTTATTAAGCGATTTAATGTAGAAACTTTTAGAGATTTATACAGTAAAATAGAAGGGGGTGATGATCTGTTCTTTCAGCTATCATCTTTAGGTGAAGATACTATAAGGTTAGCTGAATCAGGAAATGACGTAGCATTATCTATCATACAAGAGGGTACCAGGTATATTGCTGAATATATACTAAGGATATGTGAAAGATTAGAAATTATTACTTCCAACGATATTATTATTGCAATCAATGGCAGTATTATTAAAAATAATTTTTATAGAAAATTGTTAGCAGAAGCATTACAATTTGATTTAAAAAAAATACACTGGGTATCATCAGCCATATCATCAGCGTATGGTGCAGGTTTAATGGCTGCAAATTATAATAATATTGATATTGAGCTTAAACAAATAATTGAAAAAAATAAAAATTCATGAGCTTACCTATTGCTATAATAAATATGAGTTATTTAAAGCATAATTTAAATTATTTACAGTCATTGTCTGAAAAGTCTGAATTATATCCTGTTATAAAAGCAAATGCTTATGGACATGGTTTTGTAGAAATAGCCAAAGAAATAAATAAGACCAATATTAAGGGAGTGTGTATTGCAACTATTAATGAATTGCATAAGTTGATTAATTTAAAATTAGATTATTCTATCTTACATCTAGGACAAATTTCTTTTTCTGATTTATCATTATATGAAAATGATAATGTTATAGCTACAATAAATTCTATGGATGATTTAAATAAAATATCTTTATTCTATAAATCTACTAAAGCTCTTAGAGTGCATATTAAAATTGATACGGGAATGACTAGGATGGGATGTATTATTGATGAATTTAATGATATTTTTAAAAAGTGTATCAATATGAAAAATATTCGTTTAGAAGGTATTTATTCTCATTTAGCATATTCTGATAATATAAATGAAAAATCGAATCGGGATCAAATTCATTTATTTGATAATATCGTTCATAAAGTAAGAAAAAAAAATATTCAAAATATAAAATTTCATATCTTAAATAGCGGAGGGCTTTTAAATTATGGTGATTATAAATATGATTTAATAAGAACAGGTATATGCATGTATGGCATTTCTCCTTTAGGTATTCATAACGATAACTTAAAACCTGTTATGGAATTTAAAGCTCCTGTAATACTCAAAAAATATATAAAGAGAGGAACCATGGTAGGTTATGCTAATTCTTTTAAAGCAGTAAGCGATATGGAAGTAGCTATTATACAATGTGGTTATGGAGATGGTGTTCCATTTGAATACTCGAATACAGGTTTTGTATATTTTGATAATTCTAAAATTCCAATAATTGGTAGAGTATCTATGGATTTAATATCAGTTGATATATCGAGTGTAAATATTAAAGTCAATGATTATGTTACATTATGGGGTTCTACTTTAGATCCAAATAGTAGATTAGAATATATAGCAAAATCTTTTAATAATATTCCTTATACATTTATAACAGGAATTACAGAAAGAGTCGAAAAAAGGTATATTTATGAATAGAATTATCTATTTTTTATTTTTGTTTAGTTTTTTATATCCTGAAGATTTTATTTGCAATGAATCTTCTGAAAAATTTTATTGCAAAGAAGAATTTCAAAGCATGAGCATTAAAGAAAAAATTTCCCAAATGATTATGGTCCGTGTTAATGGACAATTTTATAATAATGAGCATTGGCAAAAAAAGAATGTTATGAGATTAATTAAAAATAAACATATAGGAGGACTCATAACTTATACTGGAAGTACACATGGTACATTTTATAATTTAAAAGAGTTTCAGCAATCTTCTAAAATACCATTATTTGTTGCAGCTGATTATGAGCGTGGTATTGGCCAATTTATAGATGGAACATTATTTCCTAGTAATATGGCTATAGCTGCTACAGATAATCCAAATAATGCATATAAGCAAGGTGAAATTACAGCTATTGAAGCTAAAGCCTTAGGGGTTAACATGATATTCGCACCAGTTCTAGATATTAATAATAATCCTGATAATCCTATTATAAATTTTAGATCATATGGAGATGAAGCAGGTATAGTTTCAAAATTCAGTTTACCTTATATAAAAGGTATTCAAAGCCAAAATATTATAGCATGCGGTAAGCATTTTCCGGGCCATGGAGATACTGATACTGATAGCCATACAAGTTTACCAATTATTAATAAAAAAATTAAAGATTTATTTAGTCAAGAACTATTACCCTTTAAGAATGCATGCTCAGAAGGAATTGGGTCCATTATGGTAGCACATATTTTATTTCCGGAATTAGACAATGATAATCCAGCAACATTTTCTCAAAAAATAACTGATAATATATTAAGAAAGCAGTGGAATTATAATGGCCTGATTATAACAGATGCCCTTGAAATGGGAGCTCTCTCTAGTTATACATGGCATGGAGAATCAGCGATAAAAGCAGTAGAAGCTGGCGCAGATATTATTTTATTACCTATCGATAATGATGAAGCTATAAATTCTATTTTTAAAGCGGTGGAAACAGGTAGAATTAGTGTTTCAAGAATTGAGAATTCCTTTAATCGTATTATTAATGCGAAGCAAAAATTAGGACTATTTAATAAAAATGATAATGATTGGGATGATGTTGAAAAAAAAGTTAAAATTTACCAACATACCAAAATTGCAAAAAATATAGCGAATGAATCAATTACATTAGTAAAAAATAATAAGAATATAATTCCTGTTGATATTAATAAATATAATAAAGTTACCCATATTATGTTATCAATGGATGAAGGAATGAAATCTAGGTTTAAAAGTTATTCGTCTAATATTTCTAAAACGCATGGTAACGTTGAGGAAATTATTATCAATGATAAACTTTCACGGTTAGCTATAAAAGACATTATGCAGAAAATAAAGAGTTCAAATTCAGATATGATTATTATATCAATGTTAATAAGAATTAAAATGGATAAGGGAATATCAACAATTGATGAAACTCACAGCCAATTAATAAAAAAAATAAAAAAATTAAATATACCTATATTAGGAGTAAGCTTTGGTAGTCCATATTTATCTGATTATGAAATTTTAGATTCTTATTTATGTACATATGGATATGGCTCAGTATCATTAAATGCTGCTAGTGATGCTATTTTTGGTCGAATAGATATCAACGGAAAGTTACCAATTACTCTAAATCAAAAATATAAAAGTGGTCATGGCATATCTATTAATAAATTGACTGATGCATTTAAGAAACGATTAAATATTAATTTTGAATCTTTTGGTTTAATAAAAGAAGCTATCAATGATAGCATTTTTCCTGGAGCACAAGTTTTTATTTCTAAGGGAGATAAAGTACTTGCAAATATAGGATTTGGTACATTGGGGTATGATGTGAATAGTGAAAAAGTTAATAAAAATACAATTTATGATGTTGCTTCATTAACAAAAGTATTATCTACAACCCCAATTATTATGAAATTTATTGAAAAAAAAAGATTAGATATTGATTATCTGATATCTGATTTTTATGAAGAATATAATACGCCTAATAAAAGACAAATAACTATTAGAAATCTTTTAACTCATACTTCTGGTTTAAAGAGTTATATTGAATATTATAAATATAGTGATTTTGATAGAAATAAAGTTATTAATGATATTGTTACACAGCCCTTAGAGTATAGTAAGGAATCTAAAACAGTATATAGCGATTTAGGCTTTATTCTATTAATGGATATTATTGAAAAAACAACTAATTCGAAACTAGATCATTTATCTGATAAATATTTATATAAACCATTGGGCATGAAAAATACTTTTTTTAATCCACCATTAGAATTAAATAACAATATTGCTCCAACAGAAAATGATAAGTACTTTAGAAATAAGTTATTGAAGGGAGTAGTACATGATGAGAATGCTTATTTATTAGATGGTATTTCGGGCCATGCAGGTTTATTTTCAACTGCAGAGGATATAGGACTTTATTCTAAAATGCTTATAGATGGTGGCTATTATTTAGGCCAAAGATATTTTTCACAGAAAATAATTAAAGAATTCACTCAAAAACAAGATATTACAGTAGGATCTGATTTTGCATTAGGTTGGGATACACCATCTCAGAATGGTAAAAGTTCAGCAGGTGATTATTTATCGCATTCTAGTTTTGGTCATTTAGGATTTACAGGTACATCTATGTGGCTAGATCCAGAAAATAAGATTATTGTAATTTTACTTACAAATAGAGTTTATCCAACTAGAAACAAAAAAAATATTGGTAAAAAAATGTACCATTTTCGAAGAAATTTTCATATGAAATTAATCAAGGAAATTTTAGAAACTTAATATGAATATATTAGATATTAGTATTATAGCTTTTTTTTTATTATCCATATGTTTATTTGGTTTATATCAATCATACAATAATAAGTCTCAAAGTGATTTCTTCTTAGCAGGTAAAAATATTAATTGGGTTACTGCTATGTTTTCGATTGTTGCTACGGAAACATCGGTGCTTACATTTATTAGTATTCCTGCTATAGCATATAGAGGAGATTGGACATTCTTGCAATTATCTATTGGATATATTATTGGCAGGTTTATGGTAAGCTTTTTATTACTGCCATTATATTTTAAAGATGGTATTGTTTCTATTTATGAAATTTTAGATAAATCTTTTGGTCCTTCCATTCAAAAACTTGCTTCAGCAACATTTCTAATTACAAGAGTTTTAGCTGATGGTGTTAGATTCGCTGCTATAGCTATTGTTATCCAAGCAATTACAGGTTGGTCAATATCTCTATCAATTTTATTAGTAGGGTTAATAACATTGGTATATACCGTATTAGGAGGATTAAAAGCTATAATTCGTGTTGATGCTTTCCAATTTATTATATATCTAATAAGTGCATTGATTTGTATATATTATTTATTTATATCTATTGATAAAACTTTAGTAGAGTCAATTACATATTTAAATGATTATAATAAACTAAAGATATTAAATCTATCAGGGAATATATTATATAATCCATTTATGTTCTTTTCAGCTATTATTGGTGGAGCTATGTTATCTTTCGCATCACATGGTGTTGACTATATGATGGTGCAGCGAGTACTTGCAACAAAAGATATTTCATCAGCAAGAAAAGCGATGATAGGTAGTGGTATATTTGTTTTATTGCAATTTGCATTATTCCTTTTTGTTGGGTCATTATTGTATATAGCAACAGATTGCATGGTATTGGATAAAAATCAAGAAATTCCATATATTATTAGTAATATTTTACCAAATGGTATGAAAGGTATAGTTGTGGCTGGTATTCTATCAGTAGCAATGTCAACATTAAGTTCATCTATTAATTCATTATCTTCGTCTACTATTAATGATTGGTTTCCGAGGTTGAAAACCATTAAATATTCTCAAATTGTATCCCTTTTTTGGACTTTTATTCTTATTCTTACAGCTTTATATTTTAGTGATCCAAATGACCCCTTGATTATTATAGGCTTGAAAATAGCATCTTTTACTTACGGTTCATTGTTGAGTTTATTTTTGTTATCAAGGTTTACTAAAGGCATTGATAGTACAAGCATTTTTATTGGTTTTATAGTAGGAATAATAACAGTATTTTATTTTATTAAATTTGATATTTCTTGGACTTATTATATTTTAGGAAGTGTTATAATGAATTTATCTGTAGTTAGTTTTTTAAAATATTTTAATTGTTTCTATAGTAAAATAATTATTGTTTTAATAATTGTATTTTCATTTATTTCATTATTATCAAATGACCTCCAAAAATATGAAATAACAGAAATTATAGATTATGATATCAAGACAGACTGTTATAGTGATAGCATATGGTATGGATCTGATATATTACTTACTCACCATAATAAATTTAAAGATATATTAAATATTGGATTAGTTGTTAATCATACAAGTAGTATTATTAATATAGATAAAAATAAAAAAAATATAGAAGTGAATTTGGGTAAAACGCATTTATATGTAAAAAAAATATTTACCCCTGAACATGGTTTAAGTAATGATTATCAAGCTGGTGAAAAAATAATGGGTGACATGAGTTATAATATTCCAATTAAAAGTCTTTATGGAAAAAATTTTAAACCACAGATAGATGATTTAAAAGATATTGATGCTCTAATATTTGATATACAGGATATTGGTAGTAGATATTATACTTACATAAGCACATTAACTAATGTAATGAATGTTTGTGGAAAAATTGGACTACCTTTATTCGTATTGGATCGTCCTAATCCAATAGGTGATAATATAGATGGTCCTATTTTAGATATGAATTTTTCTTCTTTTATCGGTATGCATCCAATTCCTATTACTCATGGTATGACAATTGGTGAAATAGCATATATGATTAATGAATTAGGTTGGGTAGATTACCCTGTTGATTTAAAAATAGTAAAGATGAAAGGATGGAGTAGGGACATGTATTTTGAAAATACAGGTAAAAAATGGATATCTCCATCTCCTAATATATCAGATAATAAAGCAGCATTTATTTATCAAGGTACATGTTTAATAGAGGGAACAAATTTATCAGAAGGTAGAGGGTCTGATAAGCCATTTATTTATATAGGAGCTCCTTGGTTAGATTCAAATAAACTTTTAATAGA
>CEQN01066160.1_pt1 | contig 14098 bp, 17 predicted proteins | sample 427011 | NCBI WGS metagenome assembly CEQN01 (sample SAMEA2621277, study PRJEB7988) | marine metagenome | biome: marine biome (ENVO:00000447); feature: deep chlorophyll maximum layer (ENVO:xxxxxxxx); material: "saline water (ENVO:00002010), including plankton (ENVO:xxxxxxxx)" | depth 120 m
ATTAGTTCAGGCAGATCTATGGGATGGTGATCCTGATATTGATGCCATGGCTAGACTTACAATGAAACCCATAGTAAAATATAATGTAGAGAAACCATATTGTTCAAATAAGATCGCACCATTTAATAGTCAGAATACTTTCTTAGCAAGAGAAGTATTGCCATACTATGCTGTGCTTCCTCATGTAGGAAGAATGGATGATATCTGGGGGTCATATATTCTGCAATATTATTTCCCTAACTCAGTGATCTATAATAAAGCATCGGTTTATCAGGACAGAAACGTACAAGATTTGGTGACTAATCTTGAAAAGGAAATAATTGGTTATCGTAATACTTACGATTTTATCAATAACCTTCAAAAGTATATGCATAATCTTCCTGAAGATGCAAGACACTTCTATAAAACTTACATGAAAGCATACAAGTGAAAAATTTAGCATTAGCATTCTGCTCTTTGCGTCCAGTTCAACTTTCTAAAGAAGTTTGTGATGCTAGAGAAGATGAATACTTGATCTGCCTTAAGCAATTGAAGAGAGTTCTACCAGATTCTTTCGATCTTTTGGTCTGCGAGAACACTATTGATGATCCAGAACAACTGAAAAATACTGAATTGAAGGAATTACTTTCTGATACAGAGATGTGTACAGTAGGTAGCGAAGGTAATATTGGAACCAGAAATAAAGGTATGGGAGAACTTCTCATGCTCAAAACTGCTCTTGATCAAACTGACTTAGATCAGTATGAAAATATTTCTTACATCTCTGCAAGGAAAGTTTTTACCTGCCCATATGTGTTTGAAAGAACGGAACGTTTGGAAAAGAGTGCATTGATATCTAATCCAGATTTTTTATTTTTGAATGGTAGGCTGACTGAATCGAGTAAAGGACCTTTGTTTAATGACATGTTCTTCTCCATGAAAAGAAAATTTATGGTAGAATATGCAGAGCATAGTATGAAAGAATTGGATAACAATCTTTCTAATCACATTGGATCTGAGCAAAATCTTTATAATTATATAACCAACAACAATGTTGATTATGAAATGCTAGATTTCTTGGGTCTAATCCGTAATGATTGGGAGATCAATGGGCAAACACTAGACGTTTCTAATTACCACATTTGTTGATATGAAAATCCGAGATACAGTACTACCAGTCCTTCAACCTGTTGGTGGTGATGAAGAAATCAAAAATTTGTCCGAATCTATTATTAATGGATGGTGGGGAAAAGGACCGAAAGTTGCTGAGTTTGAAAAACAATTCGCAAAAATGGTTGGTGCAAAGTATGCAGTAGCAGTGACTAGTAATACTGCAGGCCAAGATCTTGTTATCAAGGCACTTGGTCTTAAAGGATGTGACATCATTAGTCCAACCATGTCTTTTATGACCACTGCGGTGGTTCCTTTATGGAATGATTGCACATCTACGATTGTAGATGTTTTGGATGATACCTTGTGTATTAATCCAGAAGATGTTCGTAGAAAATTGAAACCAGATACAAAGGCAATTATTGCAGTCAATCTTGCAGGAGTTCCTGCACCCATTGATGAAATTCGCAAATTCTATGATGGGTTTATTTTAGAAGATTGTGCCCATAGTTGCTATACACCTGGAGCTGGATCAAAGGGTGATGCTGCTGTATGGTCCTTCCAAGCAGTTAAAACAATGCCTTGTGGTGATGGAGGCATGATTACCACTAATGATAAAGAACTCTATGAGAAACTTGTTCCCATGACTTGGATGGGAATCACAAGCACTTTTTCTCGTACAAATGGTTTGGGAGGTACTCCTGGATATTCTTGGGATTATGATGTTGATACTTTAGGGTATAAATGCTATATGATAGATCTTCAAGCTGCAATTGCATTAGAACAAATGAAAAAATTACCAAAACACCTTGAGTGGAGGAGACACATTCAGAAGTGTTACAACGAAGGATTATCTGGTTTGATCAGGACTCCTGTATGGTCTGAAACAGTTCAGCACTATGGTGCTCGCGTTCCTTCTATTGAACGTAATGAATTGATTAATTATCTTGCTGATAAAAAAATTCACACTAGCGTTCATTATAAACCACTTCATAAACACAAAATCGTAAATCAAAATCGTGAATACGATGTTGCCGATAAAGAGTGGAAAAAATTGATTAGTCTTCCTTGCCATCCAGGTATGACACAGGAGGATATTGATTATGTGATCTATTGGATTAAACAATATTATTACGAGAAATCAATCACATCATATGATGGTAAAACTACCATTTATCATGGAACTATAGTAGTAGAGGATTGATATGTATTTGGATCTTTACAAAATTGATGGCACTAAAAACTTAGATGCTAATCCATGTTTTGGTAGTGATGAAACATACCCAAACTTTCAAGAGAAGTTAAGTGAGTTCAAAGAACTCTTGATTGATCTCGTTGATAAAAATGAATCAAAAACCTTTTACAAGTTTGGTGATGGGGACTATTTTTTTCTACGAGGTGAGTCTGTTGGAAGCGCAACTCCAGGAAGACGTGCATTAAGTAAACCATACAGTCAGATTGATCATCAGGCATTCAAGGATGGTGCTAGAGAGTGTGATTATTATACTTGTGAAATTTATCCTGATAATCGTCAAAAGTTTAATGAGGTTATTCCTGGAGTGAATATTGACTATCCAGCAGAGTTTGGATATGGATTAGTTGCTAATAAGTGGTTGCTTCAAACCTTTGCTGGAAAGATTGGTTTGATTGGTGCAGATGTAAAAATGAATATCATTCAGAATGTTATTGAAGCACCTCAGTATCAAGAGTATCTTGGGCTTGAAAAGTTTGAAGATTACGTTTCTCTTCCACAGAGATTTGCTTGTGATGATATTGATGCAACTGAAAAAATGGTTGGAGAGCAACTTAAAAATACTACATCTAAAATTTTCTTGATGGGTATGGGTCATGTTAAGTCTGGTCTGATACATAGACTTAAGAAATATACAAACGCTGTATTTCTTGACGTTGGTGCTTCTATTGATGCCCTTGCAGGTGTTATTGATATAGAAAGACCATATGTTGGAGATTGGACCAACTATCAAATTGATGAAACGGAATTATATGCAGGAGTTGATTATCTAGCATATAATGGAAAAGGAAAACACATTTTATTGGAGAGGACAAACTAATGGTATTTTTTGATAGTGATAGATGGAATGCTGATGGTGGAGATTTAAAGTTACGCTATAATTATTCCTTAAATTCAGACTCTGTAGTTGTTGATTTAGGTGGATATAAAGGTGACTTTGCTGATATTATTCATAGAAAATTCAATTCTAATGTTTATGCATTTGAACCCTTTAAAGAATTTTATGATGTAATGGAAGGAAGATTTAACTCTAATGAAAAAATTAGAGTATTTAATTATGGAATTTCTGATAAAACATCGACCGAGGATTTTCATTTTTCTAATGATGGTTCATCTTTGGCAGCTGTTCAAAGATTCCGTGAAGAAGATAATAAAGCAGTAAGTAAAGTAGAAGTAAGATCATTTAAGGAAGTATATGAAGAACTTAATTTTGATACTATTGATCTGTTAAAGATTAATGTAGAGGGTGCTGAGTATGAAATTCTTGAAAATATTTTTGAGAATAATTACACAACTAAAATTAAAAACTTTCAAATACAATTCCATCCAGAACCTCCAGGTGCCGAAGAAGCATATAAAAGAGTAACTAAGGTACTATCTGAGACTCATAAACAGGATTGGTATTATTCATGGTGTTGGGAAAATTGGAGCCTTAAGTAAAATGAATAGAATCGAAAATTATCTTGAACTAAAATTGAATATTGTTGAGTGGATCAAGGATTACGTAACTAAAAACAATATCAAAGCATTGGTCGTCGGTGTATCAGGTGGTATTGATTCTGCCGTAGTCTCAACTCTTTGTGCTGAGACTGGGATTCCTACTTATGTTTTAGGTATGCCTATTCATCAAAAGGAAGATCAAGAGAATTTATCAGATACACATCTTGATTGGTTAGAGAAAAAATACTCTAATGCAACCAAACTTAAGTACGACTTATCAAATACTTTTAATACATTTGTATCCGCTATGGATGGATATAATGATAATAAACTTGCTCTTGCAAACACTAGATCTCGTATTCGCATGGTAACCCTGTATCAGGTTGCTGGATCTATGGGTGGTATTGTTGTTGGGACAGGAAATAAAGTTGAAGATTATGGTGTAGGATTCTATACTAAATATGGTGACGGCGGAGTTGACATCGCTCCTATCGCAGACCTTTATAAAACTGAGGTATGGGAACTTGGAAAATTCTTGGGAGTTGACTCAAGAATTATTGAAGCAAAACCAACTGATGGATTATGGGATGATGGTAGAAATGATGAAGATCAACTAGGTGCTTCTTACGAAGACCTAGAGTATGCTATGGAGCATGGCACTGGACCAGCCGTTAGAGTTTTGCATGATTTTAACACGCAGAACAAACATAAGATGGAACCAATTCCCACATTTAAGTTATGAATTTTGAGATTTTAGATTTTCCATGGAGACATGGATATTCTGAAAATTTTGTAGATGACCAGTTTGCAAAACAAATGAGTAATGATTTTCCAGAATGGAATTCTCCTGTATGGGAACAATCAGGAAAAGTATTTGATACTGAGTATGGATATAAAAAGATGCTGACAGATCAATCGGTCATGTTATCATCTATATCTAAGTTTATCGATCAACTTAAGACAAAAGAATTTATCTCTAAGTTAAGTGAAGCAACTGGTATTGCAGATTTAATATTTGACGATGAATTATATGGTGGTGGATTGCTGATTCATCCCATTGGTAGTCACCTTACTACTCACATAGATTTTAATTTTAACGATGATATAAAATTATATCGCGCAGTTAATCTATTATATTACATGAGCACTGATTGTGAGGGAGGAGATTTTGAAATGTATGACTCTAATTTAAAGAAACAAAAATCTATTTCTCCAAAATTAAACACATGCATCTTCTTTGCAACTAATAATAAAACATATCATGGTGTTGGTAAAGTTGTTGGTGGATTTAGAAGATTGCTTTCACTATGGTATTATACTAAAGAACCAACTAAAGATTTATCAGAGCAACCGCATCGAACACTTTGGGTAAAATGACAGTAACTATTCAAGAAGTAAAAAAATATTGGAATGATCGGCCATGTAATGTTCGACATTCCAGTAAAGAGATTGGAACACTAGAATACTTTAACGAAGTATCAAATAAGAAGTTTTTTGTCGAACCACACATTCTTGACTTTACAGACTTTACTTCCTGGGAAGGAAAGAAAGTTCTTGAGGTTGGTTGTGGTCTTGCAACTGCTGGCATTGAGTTCGCTAATGCTGGAGCAGATTATACTGGAGTTGAGTTGTCTGAAGAGAGTCTTGTTCTTGCTAGACAACGGTTTGATGTTTCTTCTAGGACTGCAAGATTCTATTCTGGTAATGCAGAGGAACTTTCTTCGTTTGTTCCTGTAGAAAATTACGATTTAATTTACTCCTTTGGTGTGATTCATCATAGTCCTCATCCAGAAAAGATTCTTTCTGAGATTAAAAAGTATATGAATGAAAATAGCACTCTCAAGATTATGCTATATGCAAAGGATTCTTGGAAGAGCTACATGATTGAATCTGGTCTCGATCAACCAGAGGCACAGTATGGTTGTCCGATTGCGAATACATATACTAAGCAAGATGTGATAGAATTGCTTGATGGATATGAAGTTCTTTCTATTGATCAGGATCATATCTTCCCATACCAAGTAGAACCTTACAAGAAGGGTGAGTATATAAAGCAACCTTGGTTTGCTGAAATGCCATTGAAAATGTTTAGGACTTTGGAAAAAAATCTTGGTTGGCATTTACTTATTACTGCAAGACTAAAATGAAAATTGGAATTATTGGTGCAGGCAGATTAGGAATTTGTTTTGCTCTACTTTGCGAACAGGCAGGATATGATGTTCTTGTTTCCGATATTAGAGAAGACTATGTAAATGATTTGAATGCAAAGAAGATCTCTACCAATGAACCAGAGGTAGAAGATCTTCTTCGTATTTCTAAGAGGTTTAGAGCAACAACAAATAATAAGGAAGTTATTGAAGAGTGTGATTTGATTTACACCTTGGTTGCAACTCCCTCACTTGAAGACGGATCATATGATGTTTCTGCCGTATGGGATGTTGTAAATGATCTTAAAGATGTAACTAAGAAAAAATACTTTGTAGTTGGATGCACAACTAATCCTGGTGATTGTGATGCATTTCAAAAGTATCTGCCTCGCAATGTTCATGTGATGTATAATCCTGAGTTTATTGCTCAAGGTTCTATCATCAGTGACCTGAAGCAGGCAGATATGGTACTACTTGGGGTTGATCCTACATTGGAGGACCATATAATTCAGGATATAAAAACTCTCTACAAGAAAATTCAAATTACACGAGCCATCGTTTGTGTAATGTCTCCTAAGTCTGCAGAGATTACTAAGATTGCGGTCAACTGTTTCCTTACGACCAAGATCAGTTATGCAAACATGCTTGGTGATGTTCTCCATAAGTCTGGTTGCGGTGATGAAATCACTACTGTTCTTAGAGCAATTGGATGTGACTCAAGGATTGGTGGTAAGTATATGAACTATGGATTAGGGTATGGTGGACCATGCCTTCCTAGAGATAATCGTGCCTTTGCACACTTTGCAAAAAGCGTTGGACTGGAGTATAATCTTGGATATGTCACCGATGGATTTAATAATGAACATGCTCTGACAGTTGCCAACTATTGGGAGGAGATGAATACTGAACGAAAACCTTTCTACTTTGAATATATTTCATACAAGAGAGGAACTGATATTATCACGGAAAGTCAGCAGTATCGTCTCTGTCTTGATCTTCTTGATCGTGGATTTAAAATCTATATCCAAAATGATCGTAGAGTTACCTCTCAAGTATCAGAGTATTTGAATGAAAAATATGGTGATCAAATAAGATTTGTTGATAATAAGTTCAACATTACAGAAGATTGTTTCATTATAAACCTATGATTACTTTTTCTCAACTTGGAAAGTATGGGAGATTGGGCAACCAATTCTTTCAATATGCCGCACTAAAAGGTCTCTCTGTCAAGAATGGATATGACATTGCTTTGATGAGTGATTTAAAGGCTGCTAGTTGGCATGGTCAAAAATGTCTCCTCTCCGATTCTTATTTTAATATAAACCATCCTAATGTTGATAATATTTCATCATATCAAAGATACAATCAACCTGGTTTGTGTTCAGATTTTGATGAAAATTTTTTTGATTTGAAAGACAATGTTGATTTATATGGTTTCTTTCAGAATTTAAATTACTTTCATTTTTGCGAGGATAAAATTAAAGAATCTTTTAAAATTAAATCTGAAATAAGAAAAAAGTGTGATGAGTATTTGGAGAGGTTTGATGGTCCAGTTGTTTCTGTTCATGTAAGAAGAGGTGATGCTATAGGACAGTCTAGTCCAGAGGTAACTAATAACTTTATTTCTAAAGCTGTAAAATATTTTAATGATGAGACAAACTTTTTGATGTTTACAGGTGGATCTAGATCTGATGGAAATGATAATAGTGCTGATGTTGATTACCTAAAGGATAGTTATCAAGGTGATAACGTCTTTTATAGTCAAACGAATGATACAATAATGGACCTATGCTTAATGACAAAATGTGATCACAATATAGTTTCGCATGACAGCACGTTCAGTTGGTGGGCTGCATATCTTAATGAGCATGATAACAGAACTGTTATTTGCCCAAAATATCACAGAAGTCTTGAGCAGTCTAACTTTGATAGACAAGGTAATGAACTTACCTACCACAAACAAGATTTTTATCCAGATGATTGGACTGTACTATGATTTTATACGTTTATCTCCAAGGTGGTTTGGGAAACCAAATGTTTCAGTATGCGGCGGGAGTTTCTGCACTGAAAGAATATCCACAGATTACAGAACTCCGTCTTGATTCTTCCTTCTATCAGAATCAGGAAAGAAAGGTTATTGTAAATGGTTTAACTGGACGTGGTTATGATCTTGATATTTTAAATATCAAACATAATATCGCAGAAGATGCACCAGAAGGTGCGACATTGCTTCAAGGATGGTTTCAAAATTTAAAAGAATTTGAAAATGTTGTTGATGAGATCAAAGAACAATTTACTTTCTCTGTAGAATTTTCGGAAGCAACTAAGAATGTCGAAGAACAAATTTCTAATGTAGAAACTCCAGTTGCCATTCATGTTAGAAGGGGTGACTATATTACCAATCCAACAGCACTTGCACATCATGGTGTTCTTGATAAGGCATACTATGATCGTGCAATCAAACTGATGGAATCCAAGTATCCTGATCCTCACTATTTTGTATTCTCTGAGGATGTTGAATGGTGTATGGAAAATATCAAAACAGATAAGCAAATTACTTTTGTTGGATCTGAATGTAACGATATTAAGGATAGTGGGCATCTTTACTTGATGACCAAGTGTAAAAATCATATCATCGCAAACTCATCATATTCTTGGTGGGGTGCATTTCTAGGCAATAGTGAGTTTACTATTGGGCCAGAGAGATGGAATCGCGAAGCATCTGGATCTGATCATATGTTAGAGGAATGGGTTAAGTTATGATCAATTTATTCTATGAACCATCTTACTGGGGACATTCCTCTGGAATGAATGGTCCCAAAAAAGTTGTCGAAAATCTACGCGCAAGTTTGGATCAAGAAGGTATTCCTTATGAAGTAAATGTAGAGGAGTACAAGTATAACCTTTTAATTCAGTATGACTGGAATGGTCATGTAAAACATTCAAACCTTACACTAGAAAATTGTGTTATTGGTCCTCAGATCTGGATGTTTGATGGTCATGTTAATGAGTTGAAAGAAAATCCACACTATTATAAATCAATCATTGCACCATCTCAATGGGTGAAAGATTTATATGTTGGTAAGTTTGGATATCCAGAGGAAAAGATTTCTGTATGGCCTGTTGGTATTGAACTACCTGATATAGAGAGATCAGACGAATATGATTGTCTTGTTTATTTTAAGAGGAGATCATCAGAAGAACTTGAAAAAGTTGTATCTTTTTTAGAATCTAGAGAATTGTCATATAACATCCTTCAGTATGGATCTTATACTCCAGAACAAGTGTATGAACTTGCAACGAAATCTAAATGCTGTTTTCTGTTGAATGGAACTGAGAGTCAAGGTATTGCAGTTCAAGAAATCATGGCATGTAATACTCCAATGTTTGTTTGGGATGTAACTGAATGGACTGATCAAGGAGATCAATGGAGAGTTCCTGCAACTTCTGTTCCTTTCTGGTCGTCTGATTGTGGAGAGAGAGTTTTTGACTCCGACTTTGACGAGACATTTGATAACTTTTATAGTAGAATAGAAGAATATAATCCGCGTAAATACGTGGAGGACAATCTTTCCTACAAAGCATCGGTAAAAACACTAATGGAGATTTTTGATGTTACTTAGTTTTCGTAGTCTAGTAGACAAATATAAGATGAATATCAGGGGCATCATTCATATTGGTGCTCATTATGGTGAGGAAATTCCTGACTATATTGATTGTGGTATTCAAGACATGGTTATATTTGAACCATTGGAAGAGAATTTTAATATTCTGGCAGACAAGGTAAAAGATCTGAATGCTAATATTGTTGGACATCAGATTGCTCTTGGTTCCAAACCTGGAAAAACTACGATGTATGTTAGTGACAATGAAAAGCAGAGTAGTAGTATTCTGAAACCAAAAGTTCACCTTACACACCATCCTCATGTAAAGTTTCCTTCTACAGAGGAGGTTGAGGTTAGTTGCTTGGACAGTTATGATTGTTTTGAGTATAACTTCATTAACATGGATGTTCAAGGCTATGAACTTGAAGTATTAAAGGGTGGTACAAAAACTCTTGAAAAGGTTGATTATGTGTATTGTGAAGTCAATCGTGATGAAGTATATGAGAACAATGCTTATGTTGAGGAACTGGATGAGTTCTTGAAAGAATATAATATGGAACGTGTGATGACTAGTTGGGAAGGTCAAATCTGGGGTGATGCTCTTTACGTGAGGAAAAATCTACTGTGAAAATTTGTATTCTAACTATTGCAACTAATAAGTATCTTCAGTTTGTAGAAAAACTGTACGAAGATATCTCCGAGAAGTTCTGTCCTGGTGCAGAAATTAATTGTCTTCTATTTACAGACCATGAAATAGAAGAAGCGGGTGATAATGTTAGGGTTCATTATATTGATCATGAACCTTGGCCAATGCCTACTTTGAAACGATATAACTACTTTGTGAAAGAAAAGGATTTTATCCTAGAGCATGATTATTGCTTCTACTTTGATGCGGACATGCGTATCGATGGACTAGTAGATTCTGGAGAAGTGTGTGGTGATCTTGTTGCAACACGCCACGGATATCAATCATTGTCTGATCCTGCATCGCAAACATTTGATAGGAATCCTAAATCTCTTGCATATGTTCCTTTTGATCAGAAGACTGTCACTTATTATGCTGGTGGTTTCAATGGTGGAAAGACTGAGGTCTTTATGGAAATGGCAGACACCATTGCAAAGAGAGTGAATGAGGATCTTAAAAAGAATGTTGTTGCTCTCTGGCATGACGAAAGTCATATGAATAGGTATCTGATTGATAATCCACCTACTTTAGATCTTGATCCAACTTACTGTTATGCTGAAGAGTTTATAGGAACTAATTATCCTTATCAACCTGGAAAAATTATTGCTTTGAAGAAAAACCATGCCGCGCTTAGATCTTAGAGAAATCCCCGTAGTTTATTTGAATCTTACTGAGCATACTGAGAAAAATCAAAGTATGCAAAAACTCATCAAAGACTGCGGATTTAAAAATTCAATTCGTGTTGAAGGTGTATCCCGTCCAGATAATCCATTGATTGGATGTTCTTTAGCACATCTTAAAGGCCTGGAAGAGATTGATCCTCCTTTTATCCTCTTTGAAGATGATTGTGCAATTAAAAACTTTGAACCAGAAATTGAAGTTCCCGATAACGCCGATGCAGTTTATCTTGGAGTATCATCCTGGGGAAGAATGAATGGACATTCTGGTCCTTTTGTTCAATATGAAAAAGTAAGTGATAATTTTTATCGTGTATATAATATGCTTGGGGGACACGCTATATTGTATCTGACGGAAGACTATGTTAGAATGTGTCAAAGAGTAAGTTTTCACGCTGGTAATGTGATTGAAAGTTATCAGGATATTGGATTTGCTGAGATACAAAGATGGTTCAATGTGTATACATTTGACGATCCGATGTTTTATCAAAACAGTTCTTATCAAGCAACTGTGAGTCCACTTTCAAGTTATCCAACACAAGAGTGTTTCAACTTTTATAGGAATTATTTTTTACCTGAGAGAGTTTTATGAAATCATTAGTCACTGGAGGGTGTGGCTTCATTGGATCGCATCTTGTCAATCGATTGATTGCCCTTGGACATGAAGTTGTAGTTTTGGACAGAGTGAAACATCATAGTCCAAATCCAAAGGCAACTTATTATCTTCACGATTTATCTGAAAAATATACAAAATACATTCATCTTTTTGAAAGTGTTAATAATGTTTTTCACTTAGCATCAGAGGTTTCTATACCCTATTGTGTAGAGAAACCAAATGAAAGCATGGCAAATAATATTCTGGCAACAATGAATGTCTTGGAATGTGCTAGAGTTCATAATGTAGATAAGTTCGTGTTTTCCTCTACCTCTGCTGTATATGGGAATAGAGTGTTTCATCCTAAGTATGAAACAAACCAAGTTCAGTGTCTGAATACTTATTCGATCTCTAAGTATTCTGGAGAACAACTCTGTGAAATGTATTATCACCTCTATGGTTTACAAACAGTGATGTTTAGATATTTCAATGTCTATGGAGAGGGATGTCACAAAACTGGCCAGTATGCTCCTGTGATGTCTATCTTCAAGAGGCAGAAAGATAGTAAAGAACCTCTGACAGTTGTAGAACCTGGATATCAAACAAGAGATTTTGTTCATGTCTCTGATGTTGTTTATGCTAATATTCTTGCGACTCAGAGAGATCTCAAGGAGTATGGTCAGGTATTCAATATTGGTACAGGAGAGGGAACAGAGATTCAAACAATTGCTGATTTAATATCTGACTATCAGATTACAATACCTCAAAGATCTGGAGAGGTGATGCACTCCACTGCAAACATCGATAAAGTGAAGGAGATTCTAGGATGGAAATGGAGTGTCAAAGTTATTGAGTGGGTTAAAAAGAATTTAAAATGACTGTAGGATTTAACTATCTTGGAAAACTAGGACAACTTGGTAATCAGATGTTTCAGTATGCATCAACCTTAGGTGTTGCTCGCTATACTGGAGTTGCATTTATGATTCCGAATCATGATGAGTTGGTTGTTGATGCACTAGGTAATCGATTGAGAATTGAGTTGTTTGATTGCTTTGATATCAAACCCGATAAAATAGGTCTCCTGAATACAGATTATGTTCTTCAGGAGAAAGGATTTGAGTTTGATCCTACTATTCTTCATAGTAGCAGAAAGGTTGATTATACTCTTTATGGATTCTTTCAGACAGAGAAATACTTTAAACACTGTGCTAGGGAAATTAGAGAGGATCAATTTACATTTAAGCAAGAAATTGTGGATGAATGTAAGGAGATTGTAGAGGAGTGTTTTGAAGAACCCATCGCACTTCATATACGTAGAGGAGATTTCATAATCAACTCTGCCAATCATCACAATCAGACTCTTGATTATTATGAAGAGGCTCTGAAGAAGTTTGATACGAAGAGGCAAGTTATTGTCTTTAGTGATGATCCTGGTTGGTGTATGGATCAAGAACTATTCCATGATAATAGGTTTATCGTATCTACTGGAAATGGTCCGTATCATGATCTGTATCTGATGACTCAGTGTTCTGATTTTATTATCGCTAACTCCACATTTTCTTGGTGGGGTGCTTGGTTGGCCAACCGTGGTAGAGTTGTTGCTCCTAAGCAGTGGTTTGGTTCTAACAATGCACACTTAAATATTAAAGATCTTTATTGCAAACACTGGGAGATTTTGTGATGGATAGGAATAAAGCGGTATTCAAACTTAAAGGTATTGGTCCAATCTATTATCTTAATCTTGACGGTCAACCAGAGAGACGTAAGTATATGGAAGACCAGTTTAAGTATTGGGAGGTGACTAACTATGAACGCATCTCTGCATACGATGGTAGGGAAGACGATCTGAGTGATATCCTAAAGGGCACTTATCCACCCATGATGACCTCTGGAGAGATTGGTTGCACTACATCCCACCTAAAAGCACTCAAGCACTATCTGGAGACCTCTGATAGTCCTTATGCGATCATCATGGAAGATGATTGTAGTTTAGACTTGGTTCGTTATTGGAATTTTACTTGGAGTGACTTCTATGCACATTTTCCATATGACTATGACGTAGTACAGATTTCAATAATTTGTACTGGTGATGTGCATGTTGGGTTGCATAAGAGATTTGTTAATGATTTCTCTACAGCATGTTATGTAATCAATCGATATCATGCAGAGAAACTTGTACGTCTTCATTGCCGTGGAGACAAATACAAACTGGATCAGGGGGTCAAACCCCGTGCGGTTGCTGATGACTTGATTTATAATTCAGGGAATACCTTCGCAATTCCATTGCTCCTGTATAGAACTGAACTTGGTTCTAGTATCCATCCAGAGCACGTTGATGTATTCCACAAAGGTAACTATGAAGCTCAGTTCAACTATTGGAAGCAGAACGGTCCTAGTATTGACATTAAGCAGCATATGAACTATGATCCTTATCTGGGTCGGGTAACTGAGAACTCTGCTGCTCAAAGAGCAGCACAAGAGGCGGGAAACCCATCCAGTTGACAGTTTCTTAAGATTCTGTTAGTATAAATACTTAACCTTTTGTTTTTCGGTAATTTCTGTTACAAAAGGATACAACGGGGAGTTGTCGATTCCCCTTTCATCTGTG
>CEQN01151412.1_pt1 | contig 14057 bp, 11 predicted proteins | sample 427011 | NCBI WGS metagenome assembly CEQN01 (sample SAMEA2621277, study PRJEB7988) | marine metagenome | biome: marine biome (ENVO:00000447); feature: deep chlorophyll maximum layer (ENVO:xxxxxxxx); material: "saline water (ENVO:00002010), including plankton (ENVO:xxxxxxxx)" | depth 120 m
GCTAGAAAATCTTGTTAAACGCGCTATTAGAGATTCATGATTTGTAGGTGACCACCTACTAGTTATAAGTAAGATGGGAAGTAGAGGCCATCCTGAGTTTAGGTCGTCTACAGTACTCCATTATGTCCACGATCCTATGTGTAGTTGGTGCTACGCTTTTGCTCCTGTTTGGGCAAGAGTGACTGATATGTTAAATGGTGCTATTGAAATTCGGACTGTGCTTGGAGGTCTTGCTCCCGACACTGGATTACCTATGCCTACTGATATGCGCCGCAGGATAAAGGGTACCTGGGAGCAAATAACAAATGTTGTATCTGGTATTGAGTTTAACCATGATTTTTGGACTGTCTGTACGCCCATAAGATCAACTTATCCTGCGTGCCGAGCTATTATTGCTGCGCGTGAACAAGGGGTAGAGTATGAGTCTACAATGATAGTTGCCATACAGAATGCTTATTATCAAGAAGCTAAAAACCCATCATTACCTGAAACTTTGATTAGTCTGGCTGAAGATATAGGCCTAGATATAAAACGTTTTGAAGCCGTATTAGGAGGCCAGGAGTGTGAAAGAAAGTTACAGGAGGAGATAACGCGTGCAATTAATTTAGGTGCCAGAGGATTTCCTGCTCTGATATTGCTAAAAGATGACGTGGCTATGCATCTTAAGCATGATTACAACAATGCTCACATTACCTATAATCGTATTAAAGAAGGTTTGGGAGTGTTAGATCTAGAGTTGCCTGCTAGCAAGGCTTAGTAAAGCTCGGGCTCTTTTAACCACAGGAACATCTATAACTTTGCCATCTAGTGAAGTTGATCCACGACCCATACTTTCCGCTTCTTCAAAAGCTTTAACAACTCTATGTGCATGCTCTATTTCTTTTTTTGATGGTGAAAAAGCATTATTAATTTCATCAATTTGTGCTGGATGAATAGCAAATTTACCTTTGAATCCACATTGTTTGGCTATAAGACTATTTGTCCGTAGTCCTTCCTTATTCTTAAACAGAAAATAGGGTGTATCCAATGCAGGTATTTCAGCGGCCCTAGCTGCAATACAAAGCTGGTTACGAGCAAACAAGACTTCAGACTCGTCTTCTAGTCGTTCTATTCCCATATCATGTGTGAAATCTTCCCCACCAAAAGCAACGCCAATTAGACGTTCGCTAGCAAGGCAAATTTCATGGCAGTGAATGATCGCTTTGGCAGACTCTAGCCAAGGAATCATCTTGATATGACCTTCATTTAGCCCTGCTTTCTGTTCAAGGAGAGAAAGATGGTCCGAAACTATTTTGATATCAGCTGGTGTATTAATCTTTCCAATTGATATCCCATAGATATGCGGTCCTACTATGGCTGCCAAATCATCCAATGCCCACTTAGTGTCTAAAGAATTTACTCTTGGTACTATCGACACTCCTGATTCAGCAAGCTTTGGTAAGTATTCAGCAATCAGGTTACGTGCGTTTTCTTTTTCGCCTGTCGGGACAGAGTCCTCCATGTCTGGCACAAACACATCTGGCTTAAAACCAAGTGCTTTATTCAGCATGTTGTCCTTATTTCCCGGGACGAAAAGCAAGCTACGTAGAGCGGTCACTGTAAGTTCAATTCCTTAATGAGGGCGAAGATTAAGTATGTTGTATGCGTAGTAAACCACTACTTATTGTTCTAACCTATTGCTTTTATAGAAGACCTGCATTTCGTGCCCATCGGTATTTTGCACCAAGTATTGCCACTGGCAGTTCTGTGGTGTAAGGACACGCTACTATCCCTCGCTCATAGAGATATTCTGAGGCTTCTTCAACCTCTACATCACCAACTAACGATGCTACGATTGGTTTATCAATGCCCTTGTCTCGACCTTCTTGGACTACCCGTGCACAGAGTTCCGCAAACACCATGGGTGGTGTAATGATTGTGTGCCAATAACCAAGTATGAGTGAGTGAACTCGGTCATCTTCAAGTCCAAGCTTAATAGTTTTTTCATAAGTTACAGGGGGTTCACCGCCCGTGATATCGACTGGATTCCCGGAAGCGCCAAATGGAGGAATAAACTCTTTAAAGGCTTCATCTAAATCATTGGGAAACTTCATTAAAGACAAGTCATTGTCAACGATTGCATCAGAGAGAAGAACGCCAGAGCCACCTGCACCAGTAATGATAACTATTTCGTCACCTTTAGGAGTGGGTAGCACCGGAAGACCACGTGCAAATTGAAGCATATCGTTAAGGCTATATGCTCTTATTACACCACTAGACCGTAAAACGTCATCATAGATTTTGTCATTACCTGCCAGTGCCCCTGTGTGTGAGGCAGCTGCTTTTGCGCCCAGCTGAGTACGTCCAGCCTTCAACATAACCACTGGTTTTTTCTTAGAGACACGTTTTGCTACCTCGGCAAAGCTTCGGCCATCTTTTAAATCCTCCGCATGCATTGCAATGACATCTGTATTGTCATCCTGTTCAAAGTAGGTAAGGAGATCATCTTCATCTAGGTCAGATTTGTTTCCCAGTCCCACGATAGCGGAAACGCCCATTTTTGTTGAGCGACTATATCCAATGATTGACATTCCAACGCCCCCACTTTGGGAGGAGAGAGCGGTCTTTCCCTGAACATCATATGGAGTACAAAAGGTTGCACATAGATTTGCAGGGGTATAGTAAAACCCATAGATATTTGGGCCCATTATTCGCACATTGTTTTTACGAGCTGCTGCTAAGAGCTGGTCTTGTAACTCGTGTTCACCTACTTCAGCAAAACCAGAAGGAATCATTACAGCTCCTGGTATACCTTTCTCGCCTACCTCTTCCATAGCCGCTATGCAGAATTTTGCGGGGACGGCAAAAACTGCGACATCAATTTCCCCAGGAACATCTTTTACGCTTTTATAGGCTTTTTTCCCAAGGATCTCATCCGCTTTTGGATTAATTGGATAGATTTCTCCTTGATAGCCACCGTTGATTATATTTTTCATCACTGAATTTCCGATCTTACCTTCTCCGTCAGAGGCTCCTATGACGGCTACAGATCTGGGATTCATGATGCTCCGCATAGACTTTACGATTTCATCTTGGCTAGGGCGATAGATGTCTTTCTGAGCTGAGAAATCGACCGAGATTAATGAATCGACCGCAGTTGCGCCTTTTTCATTTGCAAGTACTGGATTTAGATCAATTTCCTGTATTTCTGGGAAATCACCAATAAGCTCTGATACCTTGACGATGATGCTTGTTAGTGCATCGCGATTTATAGCCTCGGAGCCACGTACCCCATCGAGTACCTCAGCTGCTTGAATACTATTAAGCATCGATTGCGCATCATCAGTCGTTGTTGGCGCTAGACGGAAAGTAATATCCTTAAGCACTTCTACAAGAATACCGCCAAGGCCAAATCCTACTAGTTTGCCAAAACTCGGATCAGTCACAGCCCCGACAATTACTTCTTGTCCATCCCCCGTAATCATTGCTTGAACCTGTACGCCTGTGATGCTTGAGTTACTGCTATAAGCTTTAGCATTTGCAATAATATTGTCATAACCTGCTGTTACAGCTTCTGAGTCTGATAAGCCAACTAAGACGCCTCCGGCTTCCGTTTTATGAAGAATGTCAGGCGAAACAATTTTCATCACTACCGGATAACCAATACTATCGGCTATAGCTGAAGCTTCCTCAGCGGATTTTGCTAATCCTTCTGCAGGTACTGGTATATCGTAAGCGTCACAAACGGTCTTACATTCTGGCGCTGTAAGTGATGTACGGCCATCCGCTTCCACTTGATTTAAGACAGCGCGGACATCATCTTGCCGACTGGGCATCTTCATTCTCCTTAACAATTGGCAGCTCATAGAGCTGCTTAGTGAACAGGCTGTATTACTTACGACGTGGTGGCCGGGAAAAAGCACCTGCTTCTTTTAAATTATCAATCTCATTCGTTTCGTAACCAAGCACGTCACTTAAGATCTCATCTGTATGTTCGCCTAATAATGGAGATCTAGTTACCTCGACGGGTGAATCCGAAAGTTTGATTGGGCAGCCAAGGTTATACCATTTTCCACGTTCAGGGTGGTCAAGCTCAAGATACATTTCGCGTAGCTTGACATGATCGTCGTTGGCTAAGTCTGTCGTGCTCATGACAGGGCCACATGGGACATCAATCTCATTAAGAATTTCCATTAGTTCGCGTTTTGTATGGTTACTCGCAAAATCCGTTAAGAGATCCCACATTTCACTTTGGTTTGCACGTCTATTCTCAATTTTTTCGAAACGAGGATCATTAATTAAATCCTCGCCTCCAATCCGATTTGCTAATGCTTTCCAAACATGTTCCTGAACTACTATGTACAGGTAATCGTTTGATCCTCCCGGCTTACACTGAACAGCATTTCCCAACTGTCCACCGCCTGAGTCATTACCGGCCCGAGGTGTAAAGTCCTCAAACTCCTGACGTCCGTATTCCGGTAATGGTCCACGCGTAAGTCTTTGGTGATCACGCCATTTTACTCGTGTTAGATTCATGACACAGTCCATCATTGCGCACTCAACATACTGACCACGACCAGTTCTTTCTCGCTGAAGAAGCGCGGCAAGAATGCCAGCCATTAAGTGGACACCCGTTCCTGAGTCACCAATCTGTGCGCCCGTTACCACAGGCGGTCCATCAAAAAGCCCAGATGTGCTCATTGAACCGCCCATAGCTTGGGCAACATTCTCATAGGCCTTAAAGGCTGCATATGGACCTTCAGAACCAAAACCCTTTATTGATGCCATGACAATACGCGGATTAATTTTTTTAACATTTTCCCAATCAAACCCTAATCGCTCCAGAACACCAGGTCCAAAGTTCTCCATAAGAACATCACAGGTTTTAACAAGCTTTGTAAAAATTTCTTTCCCTTTATCATTTTTAAGGTTTACCGTGATTGATCTCTTATTGCAGTTAAGCATTGTGAAATAAAGGCTATCTGCATCTGGGATATCTCTTAACTGTCCACGAGTTGCGTCACCCACCGGTGACTCTAGTTTAATAACGTCTGCACCAAGAAAACCCATAAGCTGGCTGGATGTAGGACCAGCTTGTACGTGAGTCATGTCAAGGATTCGAATGCCAGAAAGGGCCTTATTAGAGCTCATAGTAAGTAATTTCCTAATTCTTTAGTTAGTTATGTAGATGAACCGTACGCAGCACTATTTCTTTTTTAATTTGCTTTGTGGGTTCAGATTTCCGATTCTGCCGCTTTCACTGCCAGCTGCTGGGTTGATAGCTGCATTGACGAGTGTTGGTTTGCCAGAGTCCATTGCCGTATCAACAGCTTGCTTCAGTTCTTCGGGGGTAGTTGCATGTACACCAACCCCACCAAATGCTTCCATCATTTTATCGTAGCGTGAATCAGTAACGAAACGAGTCCATGCCGGATCTGAGCTTTGCTCGTTAACGTCTGTTCCACGATAGATTCCACTATTGTTGAAAATAACGACACAGACAGGCAAGTTGTAACGACAGATAGTCTCTATTTCCATGCCAGAAAAACCAAAAGCGCTGTCTCCTTCGATGGCCAATACTGGCTTACCAGTTTCTACAGCGGCAGCAATGGCAAATCCCATGCCAATACCCATGACACCCCAAGTACCTACATCAAGCCGTTTTCGAGGGTTATACATATCGATAATTCCGCGTGCAAGATCAAGCGTGTTAGCGCCTTCATTAACTAATATTGCATCGGGACGTTCCTTTATAACTGTACGCAAAGCACCGAGGGCACCGTGAAAGTCCATCGGGAAGTTATCGTTCATTAGTCGCGGAGCCATTTTGGCTATATTTGTATCTTTCTTTGTTTTAACGGCGTTAATCCAATCTGTTGGTGCCGCAGGTGAATTAGATTTAAGGCCTTCTAGCATGGCCGATACACAGGAACCAATGTCGCCTACTAACGGCGCTGCGATTTCCACATTCGAATCCATTTCTGTAGGCTCAATATCGACCTGAATAAACTGTTTTTTCCCGCCCCAGGGTTTTCCCTTACCCTGTGAAAGCAGCCAGTTAAGGCGTGCGCCTATTAGCATCACAACGTCTGATTCTTTTAATACCAAAGAGCGTGCTGCGCCCGCGCATTGGGGGTGGGTATCGGGGAGTATGCCTTTGGCCATGCTCATTGGTAAAAAAGGAATCCCAGTCTTTTCAACTAGAGAGCGAATGGCATCATCTGCCTGAGCATAGGCTGCGCCTTTACCAAGAATAATTAATGGTCGCTCAGCACTTTTTAGCAATTCAAGGGCTCGCTCGACAGATTCAAGAGCGGGAATTTGAGCTGGTGCAGGGTCAATAACTTTAATTAGTGATTGATTTCCCTTCTCGGCATCCATTACCTGTCCGAAAAGTTTAGCCGGGAGATCCAGATAAACTCCGCCAGGTCGCCCTGAAACAGCAGCACGGATTGCTCTTGCTACGCCAATACCTATGTCCTCTGCATGCAGTATGCGAAAGGCTGCTTTGCAGAGGGGTTTAGCAATAGCTAACTGATCCATCTCTTCATAGTCCCCTTGCTGAAGGTCGACAATTTCCCGTTCGGATGAGCCTGAGATCAGGATCATTGGAAAGCAATTTGTCGTCGCATTTGCCAGAGCGGTTAGTCCGTTAAGGAATCCAGGAGCAGAAACCGTAAGACAGATTCCTGGGCTTTTAGTGAGATAGCCAGCGATGGCTGCTGCATTTCCTGCATGTTGTTCATGGCGAAAGGCAATTACGCGTAAACCTTCAGCTTGAGCCATACGGCCAAAATCAGTAATGGGAATACCGGGCACGCCATAGATTGTTTCTACCCCATTGAGTTTCAGTGCGTCAATGATGAGGTGAAACCCATCAGTTTGTTCACGCTGGTCTTCAGTCACTTCTGATTCACTAAGCTTTTCTGCAGGAACGCTTACCATGAGATGCTCCGTTTAAGTTTTTCCTAATCTAGGTTTGTTGTTAAGTTATTCCAAATAATCTGCGTAGTTGTCAATATGCTCAGCTAAACCGAAACAGTGCTCATATACAAGCCGTTCGGCTAGTTCAGTATTACGATTTTCTATAGCCTCAATGATATGCATATGATCAATGATTGAGCGTTTCATTCGATCACGCTCCGTAATTGTTTGAGCACGAATAGCGCGCATGTGGACAAATAGGGTGTCAGACATTTCTTTGAGCAGCATGTTTTTGCTCAACGCAATGATGTTTTGATGAAAACGAATATTTGTATTTGAATATTCATCTATTCGAGCCTCAGCTCCCTGTGCCGTTTCAAAAGTGACAAATAATTTTCGTAGCTGAGATATTTCTTCATCTGTTGCTACTTTTGTTGCTAATCGTGCAGCCATGCCTTCGAGTGCTGCCCAGACAGAAATAATCTCAAGTATTTCATCTTTCGTTTTGCGTACCACGAAAGCCCCACGACGGGGTACTGTTTCTACAAGACCTTGCTGTTCTAGTTTTGAAATGGCTTCACGAACAGGGGTGCGGCTGACACCTAAGTCTTCTGCAAGGCGCCTTTCATCAAGTCGTGGAGGTTCATCACCCGTATATATATCCATGGTCATGATCGCATCCCATAAAGCTCTGTATACCTTTTCCTTCAATACGACGGAGCTTTGCACGGGACTGAGATGCAATTGAGTAGCAGCCATAGATAGTGTCTGTTCTTTTTTTTAGATAGAGGTGTTAGCTGGTATACCGTATACCAAGCTTTATTCTTGGGCAAGCAAGTTCTACGCTTTTAGTCATACTGTTAAAACAATTTTCCCAAAGTGAGCACTGTTTTCCATGATTTGATGGGCTTCTGCTGCTTTTTCTAAGGGTAAGACTTGGTGAATCAGAGGTTCAATATCTCCCTTTGCAAGAAGGGGCAAAACATCATGGCTGAATTGTTTTGTAATACTAGTTTTTTCTTCTACCGGTCTTGATCGAAGCACTGAACCAAGAATCTGTTGGCGCTTTACCATTAAAGGAGCTAAGTTAATCTCGGACTTATGACCACCCATTAAGCCAATAATGACTAATCTCCCACCGACAGCGAGACATCTAAGATTCTGGGTAAGATAACCGCCACCAATGTGGTCCAGAATTACATTGACTCCTTTTTTCTTTGTTAAGGTTCGGACAGCATCTGCGAAATCATCATTTTTATAGTTAATGACGTGATTTGCTCCCAATGCCTTAACCCGCTCAATTTTGCCAGGAGAAGCTGTCACGATTATTGAGACTTCGGGCATTAATTTTTTGCATAGTTGAATGGCAGCGGTATTTACACCCCCACCCCCACCATGAAGAAGCGTTGTTTCGGCGTTTTCTAAACGTCCGAGCATAAAAACATTGAGGTATGCGGTGATGTAGGTCTCACAAACACAGGCGGCCTCCTCAAAGGTCATTGATTCAGGAATTCTTATTAAGTGATTTGCATAGGCAGTGGCATATTCTGCATACCCACCACCCCCAACTAGAGACATTACGCGTTCCCCAATTTCGAAGCCCGCAACATTAGGACCCAATTCGTCAATAATGCCAGCTACCTCTAAACCTAAGATTGGGGAATCTCCCGGTGGTTGGTTGTAATTTCCCTCTCGTTGGATGATGTCCGCACGGTTGATTGTGGTTGCTGATACTTTAATAACAACCTGATCTTTTTCTGCATTAGGTTTTTCAGTTTCACCTATCAGTAATACGCTGGCATCCCCAAATTTTTCTTGTAGTATGGCTTTCATAATCATCCTCAGTATTTGGCGCCTGTATCCTAGCTAATTAGAACTCTATAATCTTTATTTAATTGACTTCTATTTTTAGGTTTTATACTTAAGTATCAGAGCAGGTTCTTATCTAAATTACTATTTCTCAGTGATATAAGCTCATAATGGGCGTTGTTTCGCAGAGTTGTTGCTATTTTGAGTGCAACTCATAAAAATAATTAGGAGATTGTGATGCGTGGGGTTTATCTGTTTTTATCTGGGGTTTTGGTCGCAGTTGTTACTCAATTTGCAATTGCCCAGAGCCAAAATCAAGGCGTCGTTCGCATGAATCATGTAGGTATAAGCTCCTCGAATCTTGAAGAGACTATTAGCTATTACACGGAAACTTTAGGTTTCCCAGAAGCATTTAGGGTTGCTAATGATCAAGGAGAGGTAGCGTTAGTTTATGTTCAGGTAAGCACAAACTCATTTTTAGAGCTACAAAGATCAAACGAGCAACGTCCGCCAGGAATTAGTCACTTTGGCATAGTTGTAGAGGATATGGACGATGCAATCGAGATGTGGAGAGGGCGTGGACTAGAGGTTGAGGATCCCAGAGTAAGTGGTACCAAGGCTGTGCTATCAAATATTTATGATGCAAATGGCATACGTATGGAATTACTGGAGCTACCAGCGGGTTCTGCTCATGCTCAGGCAACCGCGCGTTGGCGTTCGCAGTCGGCAGCTGCGTGGCGATAGTTAACCTCAGAATGAAACGGATGCTGACTACGCATATTGGGAGATGTATTTTCTTTATTACAACTTCCTGGGTTCTCTTTGGTTGTTCTGAGTCATTGCCGCCGTCAGTACACCAGGCGACAGGGATCAAGATAGGTGAGGTCACAGATAGCGAGGCTATCGTTTGGACTCGACTTACTCGCAATGCGGCACGAGTTGATTTTGGTGCTCCAGTGCCGGACACCTTGTATATCCATCCTGATAGTGGTGATCTTGTTCAAGATCCTATTTGGCCTGCAACGCCATCCGATTGGATTCCTATAGTTGAGTATCCAGAGGGGGCAACCTTAGAAACTATTGAAGGTGCAGTGCCTGGTATAGAGGGTGAAGTTCGGGTTCTTTACCGAGAACTTGGTATGGCTGATTGGGAAACCACCCAGTGGGATGCGGTTAATCCCGACAGGGATTTTACAAAACAGTTTCACATAATGGGTCTGAGACCTTTAACAGAATATGAATTACGGGTAGAGGGGCGTGCGTTCGATGGGGTTAGCGCAAGTTCTGTTTTGAATGGGAATTTTAAAACTGCGCCTCTGCCAGAAGAGCTGACCCGAGTGGTTTTTGTGGCTACTACAGGACAGGCCTACCCAAACCAGGATGCAGAAGGCGGTGGCTTTAGAATGTATTCGGCGATACTTGATTTATCACCTAGTTTTTTTGTACATACAGGCGATATCCTTTACTACGATCAATGGGCGAAGAATATTGACCTAGCTCGTTGGGGTTGGGCCAGAATGTTTAGTCTTCCTACCAACTTTGCTTTCCATCAAAAAGTTCCAAGTTACTTTATGAAGGATGACCATGACACTTGGTCTAACGATAGTTGGCCTACTCAGGATAGTCGTTTCATGGGAAATTTTACTTTTTCGCAGGGGCAGTCTGTTTTTTTAGAACAAGTTCCGATGGGAGATTTAACCTATAGAACGTTTCGGTGGGGGAAGGATCTTCAGATCTGGTTGGTAGAAAATCGTGATTACCGTAGCGCTAACATAGACCCAGATGGGCCTGAGAAAACAATTTGGGGTGTAGATCAAAAAGCATGGTTTATGAATTCTGTTAGGGAATCAAATGCAACTTTTCGGGTTCTTATTAGTCCAACCCCCATGTTAGGTCCTTACAATGAAGGTGAGATAGACAACCATACGAACATTGAAGGTTTTTTCCATGAGGGAGAGGAAATTCGTGAATTCTTGTCATCCCAGGACAACATGCTAGTTATCTCGGGTGATCGACATTACCAGTATGTTATTGAGGATTCTTTGACCGGCATAAGAGAATATGCCACTGGACCTTCTACTGACGCTCATGCCCGTGGTTGGAATGCTAGCGATATCCGTCCGGAACATCGTTACCTAAATATCGTTGGAGGGTTTCTCTCAGCAACCGCAGAGCGTCTTGAGGGAAGGCCTACACTGACCTTGCGTCATCACGATGTTGATGGGTTGATTCTAAATGAAGATATCCATGTTGCTGAGTGACTTATTGAAGATCATGTCTTGCTCTAGCTGGTAGCGGGCTCCGCATCATGTACTATACGGTTCAAATAAAGAGTTAAATGAGGGTCCTCTTAGCATGAGTAATGAATCTCCAGAGGTTGCTAGTTCTGATAAGAATTTTAATTCCTTAGAACTCCCATCAATGACCCCGGCGAATCTGATTCGTCAGTTCGGACCTGGGATGATTTTAATGATGACTGGTATAGGTACCAGCCACCTTGTGACAGCTCCTGTGGCAGGCGGCCGTTTTGGTTACGCTTTGCTATGGTGCATACCCATTGCATATATCTTCAAGTATTACGGTTTTGAGATGGCTTTTCGCTTTACTCATGCCACGGGACGTAGCATGTTGGATGCTTACGCTACAGCCTGGAAGAAAATCCCAGTTTGGTATGTCCTCATAACAACAATTATCCAATCGGGAATTGGGCAGGCTGGACGATTAATTGCAGCAGCGGCTGTCCTGTTTTATTTGTTTCGAGAATTTTTTGGCGTGGACATTCCAGGTTTAGGGGATGATCTTGAGTTAGGGTTCTATGGTTTGATAATAGGTATTAGTTCGGTATGGATTCTCCTCAATGGAAAATATGAAGCAGTCGAGCTAGTTACAAAGGTAGCTGCAGGTGTTTTATTAATTTGTAGTTTGGGTGTGTATGTTGTGAGCCCAGCTCCGGTTAGCGAGTTTGTACATTTTTTCCAGCTCGATACTCCCGAGGGGTCCTGGCTAATAATCGCTTCATTTTTGGGTTTATTACCTACTGGTATAGACGTTTCATTACAGGCTTCGGAATGGGGTAAGGCCAAGAAAGTTGGAATGGGCCGGATTCGTCAACAGCTTGAGGATGAAGGTATTGCGCCACGCTTTAATGCATTCTCCAGTGCTAAGGAAGACCTTTCTGTACATACAAAACTTATGCCTCCCCATGCTTTGGAATACTGCAGAAGGTGGTTCAAAATTGGATTGATAGATTTTCGTGCAGGCCATGTGATCTCATTTTTCCTTGTTTGTATCTTTTTGCTTTTGGCGGCTGTTTGGATGTTTCCAAGTGAGGTCCAAGGTAATGCTGTGATGGGTGAAATAGCCCGAATCTTCACAGATAGTGTTGGTCCTGGAATGATGATTGTATTTCTAGTTGGTGCTATGGCAGCGACCTATTCAACAGCATTTAATTATTTTGACGGATGGCCAAGGGTTGTTGGGGCCTGCTGCCGTAACCTTTTTAAGGCTACTGCAAATCGTTCTGGTACAACAAAAGCGGAGCTAAGTTCAGAGGATCTGAGTTGTTGGTATTCTGAGTACAACATATATCGCTTGAGCATGATTTTCTCCTTGATAACGTCAGCAACATTTATTTTGTTTGTTCCTCGACCAGTATTTTTAGTGCTCGTAGCTTCTGCGCTAGCCTACTTTGTTGCTCCAGTGATTTTTTTCCTAAACCTATATTATTGCTTCACTGTAATTCCTAAAGATGATAAAACTTTTTATCCTTCTGCTTTCGCGAAGTGGTTTGGTTGGTTTAGCCTGATTGTATTTACAGGACTTTCCTTAGTCTTGATTTGGCAACAGTTGATTCCAAGGGTAGTGGCGTTTTTTGGTGGTTAGCCCATTTTCTAAAAACCTTAAAAATACCATGCTTATCGTTTAGTATGCGCGTCCAGTGTGCGCAGTTCTAAATCTAGTTAAGGATTGTTTTTGTTTCAGAATTTAAAACCTTTGCCTCCAGATGCAATCATTGGCGTCATGGCTTTGTTCCGTGAGGATGATAATCCTAATAAGGTGGATCTTAGTGTTGGCGTATATCAGGATGATAATGGAAATACGCCAATTCTTGAGGCCGTTAGAATTGCTGAGCAACAGATTCTTCAGGAACAGAGCACCAAATCTTACGTTGGGATAGCTGGAAACATAGGGTTTAACAAAAGGATGGAAATGATGCTCTTTGGAGAGAGTCATCCCGCCCTAAAAGCTGGCCGAATTTCATCAGTTCAAACCCCTGGTGGTAGTGGTGGGTTGTGTGTTGCTGGTCACTGCGTTGTTCGAGCTAAACCAGATGCTCGAGTATGGTTAAGCGACCCATCTTGGCCAAACCATTTGCCGTTACTACGACTATCAGGTTTGAATCTTGAGCAGTATTCCTATTATGACTATGAGAACCATTGTATTAATTTTGAGGCAATGACTGAAAAATTTAATACATTAGGTTCTGGTGATTTAGTGTTACTCCACGGGTGTTGCCATAATCCTTGTGGTGCGGATCTTTCTCAGGATCAATGGAATTTCCTTGTAAGCCTTTTTAAGAAGCGGGGTATTGTTCCGTTTATTGATATAGCCTATCAAGGCTTATCTGAGGGGCTAGAGGAGGATGCCTATGGCGCCCGGTTAATGGCCGAACAGTTGGATGAGGTTATCGTTGTAACCTCATGCTCTAAAAACTTGGGGTTATATCGTGAGAGGGTAGGGATGATAAGCCTCATATCTAAGGATGTAGAACAAGCAAAAGCAGCGCAATCCAATCTAGGCAATGTGGCAAGGGGTATCTATTCTATGCCTCCTGACCATGGGGCAGCGGTAGCTGGGAGAGTATTGAGTGACCAAAAGCTTCATCAACTATGGGTGGAGGAGCTTGGTGAAATGAGGATGAGGCTTAATGCTTTTCGAAAGCTTTTTGTTGAAAAAATGGAAGAAAGGAATGCGTCGCGAGATTTTTCATTCATCGCTCAAGAAAGAGGTATGTTTTCATTTCTTGGCTTATCTCGCGAGCAGGTTATTCGGTTACGTGAGGAATTCCATGTTTATATGGTGGAGTCGAGCCGGATAAATATTGCGGGCCTTAACAAGTCAAATATTGATTATGTGGCAGATTCTATTGTTGCTGTTCTCTAAGACCTTCTTGGTTGCCTGATGGCAATGCTTCCCCCACCATACAATCGGCTCCTTATCCCAATTTATTTGCCATCTCTTTTGATGGCTGTGTCCCACCAAGCGATACTTTTATTATTGCCGCTTTACGCTCTTGAACTGAGTGGTAGTGTTTCATTTGCAGCCTTGATAATGGGTTTACGGGG
>CEQN01123048.1_pt1 | contig 14046 bp, 17 predicted proteins | sample 427011 | NCBI WGS metagenome assembly CEQN01 (sample SAMEA2621277, study PRJEB7988) | marine metagenome | biome: marine biome (ENVO:00000447); feature: deep chlorophyll maximum layer (ENVO:xxxxxxxx); material: "saline water (ENVO:00002010), including plankton (ENVO:xxxxxxxx)" | depth 120 m
TTGCCTTGCTTTACGTTGACGTTCAAGCTTGCGGCGGAATCTTTTTGTAGCACGTGCATTCACCTGGTCCTCGCTAAAGTATACATCAGCAAGGAAGTGAGCAACGAAGAGGATGGTGATGATGCAGATGAACCACAAGGTGGTGTCAGGCATCTGGGCTGTCATAGGTTCCATTAGTTCTGGGTGTTATGTTATCGACATAGGGGGGTACCCCCTAATCACGCATTGTAGGTGGGGTCTTGGATTGAGTAGGTTCACACACTCAAAAATTTTTCCCAAAAAAAATCCCCGCTATTAGCGAGGAAGTTTAGTCCAATGATGATCCGGTAGGTCAATGTGGATATCCATAGTTTGATTTAGGTATCTCACCCTCTGCATAACTTTGAATAGTTCTGGTGCGTTTGTCTGTACTGACTTCTGCCAGCTTATTTTTTTCTTCTGTCCCACAACTTAAACGATCTTCTCTTACTGCCAGGCTTGCGACTTTTTTCTCGTCTACCTTTATTCTTACTTGAAGGCTCACTCTTAGTTCCCCCATCACCTTGGTGGGAAACATCCATACCATCACCGTTACCATAAGTACCCTTCCTTCTATTTATTCTATTAAGCAGGGCTCTGTACGGAGATCTCTTCTTCTGGTATCTCTTATATTCTTTTTTATAGTCACGAGCCATTCGATAAATATAACAAAGATGTTGTAAGTTTGCAACATGGCAAAGAAAACCAACCACGATATCTACGTAGCATACAACGTGTCACGTCCTGGAGTACACGCAAAGACTAAGCATTCCAACCACAAAGAGTCTAAGAACTACAAAAAGAAATACAGGGGGCAGGGTAGGTAGAACTATTTTTACTATCTTTGCAGCGAAACCACTTCTGTGACCGGCCCTTGGTAACCAAAAAGGGGCCTAGACATCGGGTTACATTAGCTGTCAACATAGGCAGTGAACGTCGTCCCCGGTAGTTTCAAAAAGTGCGTTGGTATAAAACTCGGGTGGGAACAAGGCTATAGGCTGATAGAAATGCCCCCACGCAGGCTAAACACGGCGAGTGGAAATCCAGCGTTAGACACGAACCGCAAGGGGGTAAATTGTATACTTATGAGAGATATAAATAGAATAATCATTCACTGCTCAGCTACACCAGAAGGTAGAGACATTGATGCAGCTACTATTAAGGACTGGCACGTGAATGGAAATGGGTGGTCAGATATCGGATACCATTATTGTATCAAGTTGGATGGCACTTTAGAGACAGGTAGGTCAATAGACAAAGTAGGTGCCCATGTTAAGGGTCATAACAAAGACAGCATAGGAATCTGCTACATAGGCGGAGTCGATAAAGACGGAAAGCCTAAGGATACTATGACCCCAGAACAAGAGTCAACTATGAGAGAGATCATCTTTGCTCTACGTATAGTGGCAGACAGAGATATGACCTTGCATGGTCACAATGAGTATTCATCTAAAGCATGTCCAAGCTTCAAAGTTTCAGAGAAGTTTGCAGACATACTATAACCTATTTGGTTATATAAGGTAGTTTTTTATATATTTGCCATAAACCAAACAACATGGCAAATATTAATTTCATACCTACACGTGACTGGATAGTTCTCCCAATGCAAAGAAAAGACAAGACCGATGCCGGTATTGAGCTTTTAGATGGGACAGCTAACGCACTTCGTACAAACATTCTCAAAGTACTTGCGGTTGGACCCAACTGCGAGATGGTAAAGGAGGGAATGACAGTTATGGTTCACCCAGCCACTGAAGGCTTGGTAGTAACTATAGATGGTAAAGAGTGCATCATGATAAATGAGTTCTCTATCTGTGGTATAGTCCCAGACCCAGAATGACGGGCACGGTAACCATACCACTTAAGGAGTTTGATAAGCTCCGAGAATCCTCGACTACAGCAAGTAAACAACAAGAGAGGGTGCTTCAGGCTACAAAAGAGCTTGAGGTATTCCTCTCTTTTGTGTGTACTAGGCAAAACATTGAGCCGCTAGTAGAGGAGTTTAACAGACAATCAAAGAGCGCTACTATCTCTATGGAGAATGGTAGAGCTAAAATTATATTTAATGATGAGTAGAACTATAAAGATAAAAGCAGACAGCACCTTTAGGTTTCTACAAGTCTTTAATGGTATATTGGAGCTAACAGATAAGGAGCTTCTAGTGCTATCTAAGTTTGTAGACAACGAGCAACATGGCTTTTGCTCTGCAGAATCTAAGCGTAAGGTTGCTGAGGAGATAGGGATCTTAGACCCTAACACACTTAACAACTATGTAAAGAGGCTGAAGGACAAAGGTGCTATTGTAAAAGGTAAATCTGGATACAAACTATCTCAATTACTGGAACCAGATGCCAAAGTCACAATTGAGATCACTAGATGAGGTAGTAAGAACACACTACTGGTATGAGCCATATATAATTATGATCATGCAGAGTAGCACAGGAGAGTTCCTGGTAATGACTATATATGATGAGCGAACAGAAGAAACAACCGTCGATGGGCCAGATGCTAAAGAATTTTGCTAGTGAAGTAGTAGAATACGCTAAAGCAGGAGCGCCACACGTATCAGAAAAACAATACAACTACAGACTCAAGACATGCAACGAATGCCCATCTCTTAAGCGAGCAAGTATGAGATGTGGTGAATGTGGATGTATGATAGAACACAAAGCTAAGTGGGCTACTTCAAACTGTCCGTCTAAGAAATGGCCTCAGGTAATTATAGGCAAGGACGGTAAGAAAGTTAAAGTAGGCAGACCAGCAGCAAAAAAGTGGAGACGTGATAAAAAAGATAATACAAAGACTGGCGACAAAACATGATATGCCGCTGCAAAAGGTAGAGGAAGCAGTAATGTATCAGTTTAAGCACACAGCCGATCTAATAAAGAAGGGAAAGTTTGAGTCCGTTAGGCTACCGTTCTTGGGTAAGTTCCATGTGATGCCAGGTAGACTTAAGTATCTACAGAAACGAAATGAGGGACCTGATAACAGTAAGTAACAATGTAGTTATTCCAAGCGCGTACGCACTTACCATCAACGAATTCAAGAGTTTGAAAGGGCAAGAGCTGGGTGCTGTATACTTCTACACCGACCACCGTTCTCCCTACGCTGTGTACGAGGAGGAAGACAGAGCTATTAAGATTAGTCAAGATCTTAAGGTTAAGTTCTCCCCAAAAGTAAAGGGAGCAATTGACAAGTATAAGGAACTATCGGAGACCTCAGCTATAAAACTACTTAAATCTGCACGTAGTTCTGTAACTAAGCTTGAACGATACTTTGCTACAATAAACCTTAGTGTCTTAGATGATAACGGTAAGCCGATATACCACGCCAAGGACTTGATAGCTAACCTAGCAAATATGGGTAAGGTAGTCAACGGACTCGACGAGCTAGAAGCAATTGTCAAAAAACATGAACAGAAAGACAACCCTAACCGTGGTGGGGTCGTCACTAATAAATACTCTCAGTGAAGTTCACTAACAGTATCAAGTATTCTCCAGCAGCCAACCACTATCTGGAGGTTGGGTTCTACACGGACGCAATACCTGGTACAAAAGAATACTATGACTACTGGGATCGACAGAAAAAGAGATGCTTAGAAGGATACGAGGGATTAACAGGCTATCACTATTTCTATCTAAACTTCTGCCCAATCGACCGGGTAGTAGACGACTACCTGGCAGATGGTACCAAGATCGCAAGAAGAGACAGAACATTTCCTGCCTTCTACGACGGAGACCACGAGTACTTCACTGCGGTAGACGAAGCCAGAAAAACAAACAAGCACCTAGTAGTGCTAAAAGCAAGACGTAAGGGGTTCTCCTACAAAGCTGCAGCAATGCTAGCTAGGAACTACTTCCTTATGCGTAATAGCAAGAACTATGTCTTTGCATCTCAGAAAGAATACCTGATCGGTGACGGGTTGCTCTCCAAAGCATGGGACTTCCTATCATTCGTCGATGACAACACAGCATGGACACAGCCACGACTACGTGACCGAGAGATGCACAAGCAGTCAGGATACAAGAAGAACGTAAACGGGGCAGACGTAGAACTTGGGATGAAGTCCCAAATCATTGGGGTATCGCTGAAGGATAACCCTGACAAGGTCCGTGGTAAAGCAGGTGATCTCATTTTCTTTGAAGAGGCAGGCTCGTTCAGTGGGCTGCTCAAAGCATGGGAGGTAGCCATGCCAACTATGAGACAGGGCTCTAAGACACTAGGAACTATGATAGCATTTGGTACTGGTGGTGAAGAAGGTGTAGGATTTGATGGTATGGAAGAGTTATTCTACCACCCTGAGTCCTATGACTGTCTAGCATTTGACAACGAGTGGGATGCCGGAGCCATGGGAACAACCTGTGGTTACTTTGTACCTATACAGCAGAACCTAGACGGGTTCATAGATATAGACGGTAACTCACTAAAAGAAGAAGCCAAAGCACATGAAGAAGAACAGCGTGAGAAAAAGAAGGGAGCAAATGACCCGAAAGCCCTCGATCAGTACACGGCTGAGCACCCATTCACCCCGCAAGAAGCGACGCTACAGGTTACAGCAAATCTATTTGATGTCACTAGCCTTAAAGAGCAGTATAACAAGATTAAAGCTCACGGCCTTGAGGCTGAAGGAACAGCAGGAGTAATGTACCACAATAAAGACGGTAGAGTATCATTTCGACCTAGTACTGAAACCAAACCAGTATACAAGTTCCCACACAGAAAGGGGGACGAAACAGAAGGAGCTGTAGTTATATACCAAAGCCCCTACTTGACTGACCAAGAAGAAGTGCCACATAATTTGTATATTGTGTGCCATGACCCGTATGCGCAATCTAAATCAACAAACAACGAATCGCTTGGTGCTGCATACGTAATTAAAAGACCTAATAACCTATCCAAACCGGATGACTTAATTGTAGCTAGCTATGTTGGCAGACCTAGAACACAGGATGAATACAACAGGAATCTATTTATGTTGGCTGAATACTACAACGCCAAAATCGGATTCGAGAACGACCGTGGGGAGCTTATCGCTTACGCGAAGAGATATCGCAAACTACATAAGCTACAAGAGGAGTTTGAAATGCTGGATAAGAGAGAACTCAGATCCAGAAACGTAAGACGACAGTATGGTATGCATATGACCGAGCAGCGTAAGCGGCAAGGTGAACTATACATACGAGACTGGTTAATTACGCCCAGGCATACAGATGAGGATGGGAATACTAAACTAAACCTGCATACTATCTATGATCCAGCTCTGTTACAGGAGCTTATTAAGTTTAATCACAGAGGTAACTTTGACCGAGTTATGGCTTTTATGGTGGGCATGTACCACACGCGAGAGTTATATAATAGAGAGGTGGTAGAAATTTTAGCAGATAGGTCTCAAGACGAGTGGTTCGATAGAAATTATAGGTAATTTTGCAACAATGTATGGATCTAATCATCAAATCCCTCAACAAAGGCTTCCTCTGTCTAGGAAGAATAAGAAGTGGAGGGAGCAATGCGTAGAAGCATTTATAGATATCTCAAGGTTTGGGATATCCGAAAGAAAGAGTTTTCTTAAGTCGCTATATGACTACTACAACGGAGTTATAGACGAGACAGACTACAAGCACGTGCTCAAGCCCTATGGCAAGAGAAGAGAAAACTTCCCATCTAAACTTAAGAACTACCCAATAATTAAGCCAATAATAGACTTGTTGGCAGGGGAGAAGTCTAAGCGACCAATCAACTTTACAGTTACAGTAAAGAATGGTGATGCAATAAGTAAGAAGGAAGAAGAAAAGAAGAAGAAGGTCATGGGGGCTATGCTCAAGATCTTTGCACAAGAATTAGAGGGGAGCGATAAGACAGACACAGGTCTACCACAGAAAGTAGCAGAGCAGTTTGAGATGTCTTACGTAGATAGAAGGGCAGTCCAAGGACAGAATGCACTCAACTACATCATGCAGAATGAGGAGATCTACGACAAGTTCCAAAAAGCATTTTTTCACTACCTAGTCGCAGGTGAGGTATACTCACACAAGGGCGTACGTAGGAGTGAACCATTCTACGATGTGATAAACCCACTAGACGTAGATTATGATAAGGACCCAGATCTAGAGTTCGTAGAGGATGGAGACTGGGCGATGGTAAGAAGATTCTCTCACGCATCTACAATAGTAGACCACTACGGTGATTACCTAACAGATGAACAAATACTAGAGCTGGAGAACCCAAGACACTCGTCGGTAGATACATACCTACTGTACAGATCTGAAGCATCTGGTGGAGATCCAAACATCTCACGTAACAGGACTATAGAGGTAGTAACAGTATACTGGAAGAGTCGTAAGCGCATAGGATTCATGACGTACATGGACCCTATGACAGGTATGGAGGAAGAGATGGAGGTTGTGGAAGGCTTCCGTATGCCACCTGAACTTAAGGCTACAGGAGCAAAGGTTAGATATGAATGGGTAAACGAGGTATGGGAAGGAACACGTGTTGACGGTAGATTCTACATCAACGTAAACCCCATCCCAAACCAGCGCACATCACTGGACAACCCATCACTATGCAAACTCCCAATAAACGGTAGACGTTACTCCGATATAAACTCAGAGAACATATCACTGGTGGCATTGGGAATACCATATCAACTTAACTACAACATCTTCAAGTACCGTATGGAGCTTGCACTTGCACGTAGTAAGGATATCATAGCGCAGTTTGACATCAACATGATACCAAAGAAGTGGGACCTTGACAAGTTCATGTACTATGTTGAGGGCACAGGTATAGCATGGGTTGATTACAACAAAGAGGGTGTACAACTTTCACCACAACACCAGTCTGTACTTGACATGTCTATCAAGACTATCGGTCAATACATACAACTGCTAGAGTCTATCTTCTCTGAATGGGAGAGGATATCAGGTGTTAACAGGCAGAGACAAGGTATGGTAGGACCTTACGAGGGTAAGGCATCATCCCAACAGGCCATCATGCAGTCATCACACATCACTGAAGACTTGTTCCGCAAGTTCAACAGGTTCGAGCAACGTGAAATGCAAGGCCTGCTTGACTACTCTAAAGAAGCATGGGTTAACGGTAAGAAAGCCACATACGTACTCCCGGACAACCAGATAGACATGTTTGACTTGGAGGCGGAAGATCACATGGAAAGCGAGTACGGCATATTTGTATCTGACGCAGGTAGAGATCTTGAGAAGCTTGACCAAGCTAAGCAGTTGTCTCAGTCAATGATTCAGAACGGTATGAAGACATCAGAGGTTCTTGATCTGTTTGATACAGAAAACTTCCCAGGCATAAAAGCTAAGATTCGTGCAGCAGAGAAAGCTAGACAAGAGCTTGAGCAAAAGCAGCAGGAGGTACAGAATCAACAGAAGCAACAAGAGATGCAACTCAAGCAACAAGCTATGCAACAAGAGCAGCTTGAGAAAGACAAGGACAGGCAGGTACAGATTGAGACAGCTCTTATTAATGCAGAGGCTCAAGACACTACAGGTAAACTAAACTTGGATCTTGAGAAGATGATGAAAGAGCATGAGGTAAAGCAGCGTGAGCTTGCTATCAAAGAGAAAGAACTAGATAGAAAGAATGACGCTCAATAATAAACAAAGACGGGAGCTCTTAGATAGAGCGAGGGCTTCAGGCTATGAAGGTTCGATTATAGATGTCTATCAGGGACATCGTCAGGGCAGAGACGTAATCGCCGAGTTTGAAGCACAAAAGCAGGGTAATATTGCTGTAACCCCGTCGCAGCAGCAAGCAGGACTTGGCCCGGCTCACCAGGCAGGTAGGACAGGAGAAAGTATGATCTTCCCCGAGATCGGTCCTAACGCGACGATGACAACTGCGAATAAAGGTTTAAAAGTAAACCTAGACGTGAAAGGCTATGATGACCGAGGGCATCTGGTAAAATCGTACGACTCCGTCCCGCCTGGTGTTAAAACCCTACCTATGGGCCCTAGAGCCACAACGGTAGTAGAAACCCCAGCTAGGTATCAAGATGGGGGACCTAAAACTATCAAAAGAGGTAGAAAGAAGCACGCCAGATCAATACGACAGTATGCCCACCATGTAGAAGGAGAACCTGCTGGTTCAAAGTCTACACACCTAATGGCTACATTCGAGGGAGATAGGAAGTATTACGTAGCCCCAACTATTACTACAAATAAAGATGGCTACAAAGAACAAAACTTTGATGAAGCTTTGGCAGCCGGAGAGGTCTATGAGTTTAAGAACAAGAAAAGAGCAGATAGATTTGCCAAGGGCTCTTGGAAAAGAAGGAGAGCCGGAGGTCGTAAAGACCCAGTAGTTGGTACAGGTAAAAAGCCTAAGGGTTCAGGTAGACGACTCTACACTGATGAGAATCCTAAGGACACTGTGTCTATTAAGTTCGCTACCCCAGCAGATGCTAGGGCTACTGTAGCTAAGGTTAAGAAGATAAACAAACCTTTTGCTAGAAAGATACAGATACTTACAGTCGGGGAGCAGAGAGCAAAGGTGATGGGAAAGAGTAAGGTTGCTAGCATTTTTAAGGCTGGTAAGGAAAGCATTAGAAGAAACAAAAGACTAGGAGGATTCCTAAGTGATATATAGTAATAGCAGTTATAAAAAATAATTTTATAGTTGCACTTTAAAACCAAACAAATATTTTTGCAATGAGTGATGAGAAAAAATTAGACTTTAGCGCAATATCCTTCGACAATGTCGTGGGTGATGGTGCTGCAGGTCTTGAAACAATTCCAGAGCCTCAAGAAGTTGAGGTGACAGATGAAGCTCCTGTTAGTGATGAGCTTGACAGCGATGTTGAGGACATTAGAGAAGAGGAGTCTATAGGAGATGAAGACTATGAGGACGGCGTCGATGAAGACTATGGTGATGAACCCGACGAAGACCTTACAGTTGAAGACTCTGACGATGGAGAGGACGAAGTCCTTGAAGAGTCCGTAGCACTAGAGATAGCTGATACACTGGGCTTTGAAGTAGAGAACACCTACGCTGATACCGTAGAAGGCTTGACAGAGTTCGTTAGAGATATATCTCAAGAAGTAGCTGAAGACCAAATAGAGGACCTGTTTCAACAGTATCCAATGGTACAACAGCATCTGGATTACGTCCTTGCAGGAGGTGACTCAGAAAAGTTCTTTGAAGCATATAATCCAAGCTTGGATTACAACAACTTCCAGCTCAATGAGAGTGACACAGGAGTTCAAGCGGCAGTGCTGTCACAGTACTTCCAGGCCAAAGGTCATGAACAAGAGTTCATTCAAGAGATGATTGAAGATTACCACGATAGTGGTAAGCTTTACGCTAAAGCAGAAGCAGCACGTCAGGCACTTGGGCAAGCTCAAGAGCAACAAAGACAGTCACTGCTGGAAGAACAGCAACAAGAACATGCTCAAGCAGAGGCAGAGCAAGAGGAGTTTTGGGGAGGTGTAGCAGATATTATAGAAGGTGGTAACGAGTTTGCTGGTATACGTATACCTGATGCAGACAAAGCTAGTTTCTTTGACTATATCTCTGAACCTATAGATGAGTATGGAAGAACGCAGCGTGATGTTGATTACGCTGACGCAGATATGAATATAAAGCTAGCAATAGACTACCTGATGTTTGGTGGTTTTCAGCTAGAAGATATAATAGATACTAAGGCCAGAACAAAGAGTGTTCAAGGACTTAAAGACCGCATTGTTAGAAACGAGGGGCAAGTAAAGAACGCTAGACGTGCCCAACGTTCTAGACCTAAAGCATTTGATCCAGATCAGCTGGACATAAACGCGCTTTTTTAATTAAGCAAATTAACTTTTATAAATATAAACAATCATGGCATTGACTAACGTACTGAAGACGTACTACAATGATTCGCAGATGACTGACACCAATTCGTTGGTCAATGCGTTGTTGGAGAAGCCAGAGGAGCTTTCTCCTATCATCACGCACCTTGCAGGTCGTGAAGAGAAAAAATTCCCATTGTCCTTTATGACAGAGGGTGTCGGTAACACTAAATCTATCGACCGTTTTGAATATGAATACAGAGTGAAGACTCACGAGGTGAACGTTCGCCCAGTGGTTTCTGCAAATGGAACTGGTGCTGGTGGATCAACCTTTACTATTGTTTTCCCAGACCGCTGGTTTGTGTTCCCATACACTCTCGTTTCTGAAAGTGGTGTTCTTGCACGTATTATGGAAGAACCTCGTCAGGTGTCTGGTGGGTATGAGTACATAATGAAGCTTGTATCTCCGGATGCTGCAGCTCTTTCTGCTACAGATACTAGTGGAGATCTTTCTCCAGGTTCAATGTGGGGCATGCTGTTCGCAAACGTTGGAATCGACTTCTCTCGTGGAAACGCTTCCAACTGGAGTGCACCCGGCTTGGTGAGATCTAAGATCGGTACTGTTCGTAAGTCTTACCAGTTCTCTGGTAACGCTAAGGACTACGTTGCTGAGTTTGAGCTCCCATTGAAGGAAGGTTCTAGCACTCGTTTGTGGATGGACTATGAAGAGTATCGCCACATGTTGAAGTTTAAGGAAGAGTGTGAGATGTACTACTGGTACGGCCAGAAGACTCATGACTCTACCGGAAAGACTCAGATGGTGGACGAAAATGGACAGCCAGTTGTTTCTGGTCCTGGTCTCTTTGAGCAGATCATCAACAAAGACACGTACTCTACTTTGACTCAGAAGAAGATTGAGGACGTGATTGGTGACTTGTTCTACGGAATGACTGACGCTACTGATAAGCAGGTGACATTGTTCACTGGTATTGGTGGTGCACGTGAGTTCGACAAGGCTCTTCGTAACTACTACGCTAATGGTATTAGCAGTGCTGCCGGCCCATCATCTAGTAATAACTCTTACCTCAGAACTACTGAGTCTAAGTTTATCACAGGTAGCGGTCGTAGCCTTGGTATCACTGGTTACTTCACTTCGTATGATCACGTCGATGGTCACACAGTGAACGTGGTCAAGGTTCCATTGTTCGATCATGGTCCTGTTGCTCAGGCTTCTCGTAAGCACCCTGATACTGGATTGCCACTCGAGTCGTACAGAATGACGTTCGTCGATCAGTCTACGTATGACGGAGAGAACAACCTCCAGATGATCAATAAGAAGGGTCGTGAGATGTTGCGTTGGGCTGTTGCTGGTTCTGTTGTGCCTAAGGGCTTCACAGGATCTGACACTCGCGCAAGTGATATAGACGGTGCTTCTGTGCACATGTTGAAGACAGCTGGTATCCTGCTCCGCAGATTCGATACTTCGCTCGATTTGCAGTGCACTGCATCGTAATTTGTGTTTGGTTTGCATAGGGGGGATTGGTCAAACTTTCCCCCCGTTTGCAGCCAACTTTCAAACCAAACATTAAGTTATTCTTTCTCTTTAAAAGAACGACTTAGTTATTCTTTCTAAACTATAAAAGAACATGAACAGAAAAATTTACATACGCCGTAAGGAGACACACAGTTATCTCCCAAAGGAAGTGAGACTAGGAGCTCGCGTTGCAATTGGTTCTATATTCGTAGGACGTCAACCACTCAAAGGAGTGGAAGGAGAAGAGGCAAAAAAATACCTCCCAGGTATAATCGGTCTACCAGCTGAACACCCAGATTTCCCTGCAAGAGAAAAAGATTACTGGGCTAGTATGAGAGTTAAGATCCCATTTGAGGGTAAGGAACTCGACATTAGTACTCATGAGAATGGAGATCCCATTAACGTAGAAGACTATGTTACATACAAGTGGTGCTCTAAGCATAGGCAAGTAGCTGAAACTAAGGAGGAGATGGATGCTATCTCTGGTAAGAAGTTCTACATATATGATCCTAAAAAGGATCTGCTGAAGAGGAACAAAAGAGTTCAGATATCTAAAGATGCTGATAAAGAGTTTATCAAAGCATCTGCAGATGTAGCTAGAATGAGAAGATTGTTGAGAGTGTTGAGTGACTCTGACCCAGATAAGCTCTCCTCTCTAGAAGTAGAGAATAATTTGTATGATATCAAAACAAAGAATCCTGCTAAATTCTTCAAGGCAGCCATAGATAAAGACCTTGATCTTAAGGATGAAATCGCTGAAATGATACAGAGAGACATAATCCGCAAGATTGGGAACCAACATATTCACGGAGATGAAACTCTCGGTGAAGATTTGACAGATACGATAGTGTATTTTAAGAATAAGAAGAACTCTGGTGCAGTAAACGCACTTAGAGCAAAACTGAAAGAAGTCAAGTGACAATAGAAGATATGCATATAGCAGTCAACCTGGGGGTCCAAAAGATTGGGTCTTTCCAGGTTGACAATATCTTACCTGAAGAGATCGACCATGAGCTTAATCTAGCTCAGCGTCGTTTCATTAAGCAGAGGTATTCCGGTACGTCTAATCAAAAGGGAACAGGGTTTGAACAGTCTCAAAAGAGAATAGATGACCTTAGAACTCTACTTGAAGACTTTACCGCATATGAGACTTTCTACATAGGTCCTATGTATAACTCTGCATCTAGGGGAATAATATTTGTAGACAGGGTTAAGCTTCCCATAGACTATATGCATCTAGTTAATATACGTTCTAAGGTATATCACAATTGCTTTGGTCCTGTAAGCACACTTACTTCACAATTCTTTGACCATTACCTTAGAATACCTGTGAGCACTAGAATAGATGGGCATCTTCTCAAAACCATATCGGTACCAGCTGAGGGGGGAGCTTTACTATTACCTGTAAAGTCTAACCCTAATGGGCTTACAATAGATGATATAAGAGAGGATTCGTACGCACACGATATTGAACCTAGTCTATCGCCTAATGATACGTTTAGTGATTTGTCTAGTGCTAAAAGGTCAGCAGACTCTCCGCATGCAGATGCCAATGAGATATTCTTTAAAAGAAGCACCGGTGTTAACGGTGATACGATGTTTTATAGAACAGTAGGAGATGCCAAGATGAACGGTTCTTATGCTGTACTAACTTATGAAGATGCAGCTGGTAATAAGTTTAGTCGTTCTGTGCTACAGCCGCCTACAGTCTTAACTACACAAAAAAGAAAGTTTGCACCTCAGGCTGTATCAGCTCCAGGGCTAATCATTAAACAGACCCTTTGTAAGTACGTTCAACATGATGATATTTATAAAGTATTAGATGATCCTTTTTCTTCAACAAAACCATCGGCTCCCCTGTACACAATGCAGGAAAATTTTGTAGATTTGTATTCGGACCCATCCTTCATACCGGATACAGTTGTAATAAAGTATTTAAGGAGACCAGCCCTAATGCGTTTAGCAACAGGCACTGGCTCTGAGCTGCCCGAACACACACACGATGAGATCGTGGAGATGGCAGTAAAAAGCATCTTGGAGGCTATACAGTCTCCTAGATATCAATCACAATCTGGGGAGGTCCTAGAGAGTGAATAAATTTTGTTTTATCATGAAATAATTTAATCATGAATCAAGTTTTTGTTTCGAATCACATGGCCGGGATACAGGCCAACGCCGATCACTCCCTTTGGAGTTCTTTGGTGCATACAACTGGGGCCGCTGATGGCCACGCTGCTTGCATGGTAGGTATCTGGGACCCATACGGTCAAAGGTATCTTGATGGTACTACTGCTGCGTTGGGACTTATATCTCCACTGAATGTTGCTGCAATTACAGCAAATGAGGGTACAGATGCTAGTAATGAGACTATTATATTTGGCACTTCTCAGCAGGGCACCATTATCAAGGACGGTACAAACATTGCAGCTGGACAAGAAGTTGTAAATGTTCAACCTAGTAGCCCTTCTTTCTTGAACAGAGCGTTCCAGATTGTTCAGGCTATGCCTACGGGTAATGCTATTGCTTCACCTATCATTCATACTAACCAGCTCACGAGATTGAAGTGGGACGTTAATGTTGCACCGACTAAGCATAAGTTGGAAATTGCTACTGATACTGGCTTTGACCCAATTGTAGCAACTGATGAGATAACGCTCGTATTGAACGTTCGTTTCCCACATGACGCTGCATACTACGAAGCTC
>CEQN01030208.1_pt1 | contig 14034 bp, 11 predicted proteins | sample 427011 | NCBI WGS metagenome assembly CEQN01 (sample SAMEA2621277, study PRJEB7988) | marine metagenome | biome: marine biome (ENVO:00000447); feature: deep chlorophyll maximum layer (ENVO:xxxxxxxx); material: "saline water (ENVO:00002010), including plankton (ENVO:xxxxxxxx)" | depth 120 m
TAAAAAGTTTAGAGATTAATCCTCAAAATCTTATTCCAGTGGTAATGGAATCTGCAATTGGAATGAGAACCCATGTAGAGGTCTATGGTGATGATTATAACACAAAAGATGGAATGGGAGTTCGTGATTATGTCCATGTTAGTGATTTGGCAAGAGCCCATATTGACTCAATTGACTATATTATTAAGGAGAATAAGAACCTTGCTATAAATTTAGGAAGTGAAATTGGATATTCTGTTTTAGATGTAATTAATAAATTATCAGAAATTAGTAAAAAAAGTATAAAATATAGAATTATAGGCCGAAGAAGTGGTGATTCGGGCACTATAATAGCTAATGCAGATTTAGCTAAACAACTTATTGGTTGGAAACCTCGATATTCAGATTTAGATACAATAGTGAATTCTACATGGGAGATTTATAAAACTTTTAAAACTTAGTTTTTATAATATCGAGGTCAGATTTCATTCTATTAGCTTCAATTAAATCTAAGTAAATTATAATACAACACTATAGACCATTGGAAATTTAGAATCAAAAAATCCTTTCGGTAAAAATCACTATGCTAGCACATTTAATTAATCGAATAAACGAAAAACCACCAACTATTTTAGTTGTAGGTGATCTAATGCTAGATAAATTTATTTTTGGAAGCGTTGAGCGTATTTCTCCAGAAGCTCCAGTGCCTATAGTAAAATTAGAAAAAGAAGAACAAATGCTTGGTGGCTCTGGAAATGTAATTAGAAACCTGAGTAATCTTGGTATAAAAACATCATTATGTAGTGCAGTAGGCAAAGACTTAGCGGGAGATTTACTTATAACTCAGCTTACTAAAAAAGATACCAATATTTCTAATGTTTTAAGATTAAATAATATTAGAACTACAGAGAAAATGAGAATTGTTGCTGATGGACAGCAAGTTGCAAGGGTGGATTGGGATATGAATGATTTGGAAGTTGACTTTAATAATGACTTAATTAAAAGTATTGTTGCTCACATTAAAGAAATCGATGGCGTTATTATTAGCGATTATGGGAAAGGTCTTTGTTCTGACCTTCTTTTAAAAAAGGTTATTAGCACTTCAAATGAAAGTAATATTCCAATATTTGTCGATCCAAAAGGTTCTGATTGGGAGAAGTACCAACATGCAAATTTAATAACACCAAATATTAAAGAAGCTGAAATTATCTTAGGAGAAAAGCTTGAAACTGACGAAGCTTTTGAAATGGCAGGTGAAAAAATATGCTCTACTTTTGATATTGAAGCTTGTCTTATTACAAGGGGTGGTGATGGTATGTCCTTTTATTGTAAAAATAATACTTTTCACTTAAAGTCTGAGGCTAAAGAAATTTTTGATGTGAGTGGTGCAGGTGATACTGTGATTTCTGCGATGGCTACAGGCTTAATTATGGATATGTCATATGAGCAGGCATCAGAGCTTTCAAATCATGCTGCTGGGATTGTTGTTGGGCATATAGGGACTTCAGCAATTACAATTCAAGAACTATTAAACCTCAATTAGATGGCAAACATAATTCGAAAAAGAATCCTTGTTACTGGGGGAGCGGGGTTTTTAGGCTCTCACCTTTGCGAAAGTCTTTTGACCAAAGGTCATTATGTTATATGTGTAGACAACTTCTTTACAGGCCAAAAGTCAAATATTAATCATTTGACTAACAATAAAAATTTCGAATTAATTAGACATGATATAACATTCCCATTGTATCTAGAGGTAGATGAAATTTACAATCTTGCTTGTCCTGCATCACCAATACATTATCAACACGATCCTGTTCAGACAATTAAAACTGCAGTTCATGGAGCAATCAATATGCTAGGACTTGCAAAACGAACAGGAGCAAAGATCTTTCAAGCATCTACTTCTGAAGTATATGGAGATCCTGAAGTTCATCCTCAAGATGAAAATTATTGGGGTAAGGTAAACCCCATAGGAATTCGTTCTTGTTATGATGAGGGTAAACGATGTGCAGAGACTCTATTTTTTGACTATTATCGTCAACATGAACTAAAAATAAAAGTAGCCAGAATATTTAACACTTACGGGCCAAGAATGCACCCGCAAGATGGTAGGGTTGTAAGTAACTTTATCTTACAGGCATTGAGAAATGAAGATATCACAATTTACGGCGATGGTAAACAAACTCGAAGTTTCTGTTACGTTGATGATTTAATTTATGGTCTGCAAACATTTATGAATTCAAAAGATGAATTGACGGGGCCGGTAAATTTGGGCAATCCTGATGAGGTTACTATAAAAAAATTGGCAAAAAGAATCATTGGGCTTACAGGTTCTAGTTCACAAATAATTTATAAAGATTTACCAAGTGATGATCCAAGAAAACGAAAACCAGACATTAGCCTAGCTAAAAAAGAACTTACATGGGCACCTAAGATTGAGATCCAAGAAGGATTAAAGCGTACAATTAGATATTTTAAAAAAATTATTAATGGATAAGGTTATTAAAATAGAATGGTAGAAAAATTTTGGGTTTTAACTGATAGACAGCTTTGTGATTGTGAAATGATTTTAGATAAAAGTTTTCACCCCCTAAATCGATTTATGACAGAGGATGATTATAATTCAGTATTAAATGAAATGAGACTCTCTGGTGGGGAATTGTTCCCAATTCCCATCACACTAGATGTAAATAAGAAATTCTTTGATCAACTTGAAATTGGTGAACAAATAATTCTTCGTGAAAAAGAAGGTTTTAAAATTGCTACGATGACCATTCAAAGCAAATGGAAGCCTGATTTTCTAAAAGAATCAGAGCTTGTTTATGGCTCTGTTGACAAGTATCACCCTGGAGTTAACTATTTGTTTAATACTAGTAATGAATTTTACGTAGGTGGAGAAGTCGAAAAAATTTCTATGCCTAACCACTATGATTACAGGCAATACAGGATTACACCAGAAGAAAGTAAAAAAATATTTAAAACAATGGGGTGGGAAAAAATAATTGCATTTCAAACCAGAAATCCCCTGCATCGTGCTCATATAGAGATGACAATTAAATCGATGACCGATTTGAGTGCTAATTTATTTTTACATCCAGTTGTTGGTTTAACGAAACCTGGTGATGTGGATCATTTTACTAGGGTTAGATGCTATGAGCATGTTATTAAAAAGTATCCAAAAGGTTCTGCAATCTTAGGTTTATTGCCACTTGCGATGAGAATGGGTGGGCCACGTGAAGCATTATTACATGCTTTAATAAGAAAAAACTTTGGCTGCACTCATTTTATAATTGGTAGAGATCATGCCGGCCCAGGTAACAACAGTAATGGAGAGCCGTTTTATAGCCCATATGATGCTCAAGAACTTTTAAATAAATATAAAAAAGAGATTGGGATTGAAGTAGTCGCTTTTAAGTTTATGGTTTATTTGCCTAGCGATGGTAAATATAGGGCATTAGAAGATTTAGATAAAAACGAAGAATACAAAACAATCTCCGGATCAGAATTACGAGCTATCCTAGATAAAGGGGAGGATATACCTGAATGGTTTTCATATCCGGACGTTGCAAAAGAATTAAAAAAATCAAGACCACCCTTACAAGAAAGAGGTTTTACAATATTTTTTACGGGACTTTCAGGTTCTGGAAAGTCTACAATAGCAAATGGACTATTAATAAAATTTCTTGAAGAAGGTAGTAGGCCAGTGACATTGCTTGATGGAGATATTGTTAGGACACACTTGTCAAGTGAACTAGGTTTTTCAAAAGAGCATAGATCGCTAAATGTCCAGAGAATAGGTTTTGTTGCTAGTGAGATAACAAAAAATGGAGGTATTGCAATTTGTGCGCCAATTGCTCCCTATGATTATGATAGAGGTAAAAATAGAGATTTAATATCAAAGGTAGGTGGATTTATTGAGGTTTATGTAAGCACCTCACTTGAAAAATGTGAAGAAAGAGATTCAAAAGGACTTTATAAATTAGCTAGAGAGGGAAAGATAAAAGAATTCACAGGTATTTCAGATCCCTATGAAAAACCAAAATCTCCAGAAATAGTTATAAATTCAGATGGTTCAAAATCTCCCAAAGAGTTAGTAGACCAAATATTCCAGGATTTAATTAAAACGGGATATTTGAAAGGTTAATCTTTTTTAAAAGGTCATTTAGGAACAGAAATGGATTTTATTGATTTAAAAACACAACAATTAAAAATTAAGGAAAAAGTAGATGAGCGTATCAAAGCAGTGTTAAGCCACGGCAAGTACATAATGGGACCTGAAGTTATTGAGTTAGAAGAAAAATTAGCTGATTATGTAGGTGTCAAATACTGTATTTCTTGTTCTTCTGGTACTGATGCATTGTTAATCCCATTGATGGCAAAAGGTATTGGCCCTGGAGATGCTGTAATTACTACGCCATTTACGTACATTGCGACTGCTGAAGTTGTTTCTCTCCTTGGTGCAGAGCCGATTTTTGTTGATATTTACGAAAGTACCTATAACATAAATCCAAATGGAATTGAGAAAGCAATTCAAGAAGCAGAAAGGAAAGGGCTAGTTGCCAAAGCTATCATTCCTGTTGATTTATTTGGATTGCCAGCTAGGTATCGCTTAATTGAGGATTTAGCTAAAAAGTACGGCCTAATGATCATTGAAGATGCAGCTCAGGGTTTTGGAGGTCAGATCAGAGGAGAAAAAGCAGGATCTTTTGGTGATGTAGCCTCTACTAGTTTTTTTCCAGCAAAGCCTTTAGGATGCTATGGAGACGGAGGAGCAATATTTACCAATAATGAAGAACTAGCCTTAAGAATGAAATCAATCAGAGTACATGGCAGTGGACTTGATAAATATGAAAATGTAAGAATTGGTATTAATGGAAGGCTTGACACAATTCAAGCCGCAATCTTACTAGAAAAACTACATATCTTTGATGAAGAATTTGCTTCGAGGAATAAAATTGCAGAATGTTATTCAAAAAATATTACTTCTGATGTTAAAAAACCCTTCATCCCAAAAGATTATTTGTCCTCATGGGCTCAATACTCATTATTATCAAATTCTGAACATAAAAGGGATGAAATAATGTCAAGATTAGCTGAAAAAAATATTCCAAGTATGATTTACTACAAGCGTCCACTTCATTTACAAGTGGCTTTTAAAAAATTGGGATATGAAAAAGGTGACTTTCCGATATCTGAAAAGATAGCAAGCCAAATATTTTCAATACCTATGCATCCATACTTAGATATGGATAGACAAAATAGGGTCATTGAAGTTTTAAATAGTTAATGTAATTTAGTATTTATGAAAAAATATTTTATAACAGGCGGCTGTGGCTTTATTGGTTCAAATTTTATTCATTATTTAACTGAAAATAAACTTGCAGATCAAATAATTAATTTAGATAAGATGACTTATGCAGGAAATATTGGAAATTTAAATGGAATTGAAAACAATAAGAATTATCATTTTATCGATGGAGATATTTGTAGAAAAACAATTGTTAGAGATATTTTAGATAAATATAATCCTGATGTTCTAATCCACTTTGCAGCAGAAAGTCACGTGGATCGCTCTATTGATGGTCCCTCTGAGTTTGTGCAAACAAATGTGGTTGGCACATTAACCTTACTAAATGAGGCAAATCAGTGGCTAAAGAGGAATAAAAAGTATTTACTGGAAAACTTTAGATTCATTCATATATCCACTGATGAAGTTTATGGTAGTCTAGGACGTAAAGGAAAATTCAAAGAAAATACAGCTTATGACCCTAGCTCACCATATTCTGCATCAAAAGCTGGTTCTGATCATTTAGTTAGATCATGGTATAGAACTTATAATTTTCCTGCAATCATTACTAACTGCTCTAACAATTATGGTCCATACCAATTTCCAGAAAAATTAATCCCTTTAATGATTATCAATTGTTTACAAGAGAAAAGTCTACCTGTTTATGGTGAAGGAATCAATGTTCGTGATTGGCTCTATGTGCGAGATCATTGTGAGGCAATTCAAACTGTTGCTAGTAAAGGGCAGTTAGGAGAGACTTATAATATTGGAGGCAATAACGAAATTAAGAATATTGAAATTGTAGAAATCATATGTGATTTATTAGATCAAAAATTGCCTTCAAAAAAAGGTAGGTCATATAAGAAGCTTATTAAATTTGTTAAAGATCGACCAGGCCATGATTTTCGATACGCAATTGATGCTACTAAAATAAAGAACACATTAGGATGGGTGCCCAAAGAGAACTTTGAAACTGGAATAAATAAAACTATTGAATGGTATCTAGCCAACGAAAGTTGGTGGGATGCAATACATAAAAAGACTTACCAGCAGGAAAGACTGGGGATAATTAAATAATGAAAGGCATAATCCTTGCTGGAGGGAGCGGAACTCGCTTATACCCCGCAACTAAAGTTTGCAGCAAACAATTGTTGCCTATTTATGATAAGCCAATGATTTACTATCCATTATCCACACTTATGTTATCTGGAATTCGTGAAATATTAATTATTACAACTCCAGAGGATAAATTGACTTATGAAAACTTGTTAGGAGATGGGTCCTCAATTGGACTTCAGTTGTCTTATAAAGTACAGCCATCGCCTGATGGCTTGGCGCAGGCGTTTATCTTGGGGGAATCATTTATTGGGGATGATGATGTGTGTCTAATTTTAGGAGACAATGTTTTTTATGGAGTTGGGTTGCCAAAAATCCTTAGAGAAAGTGTAAAAGAGGTAGAGGTTAATAAGAATGCTGTTGTTTATGGATATTATGTCAATGATCCAGAGCGATATGGTGTTGTTGAATTTGACGATTTTGGTAATGCAATATCTATTGAAGAAAAACCAAAAAAACCTAAAAGTCGTTATGCGGTTGTTGGTATCTATTTTTATCCCAATGATGTTATTCGTATTGCAAAAGAACAAAAACCATCTTCAAGGGGTGAATTAGAAATTACTGATGTCAATAAATCATATTTATTCAACCAAAGACTTAAAGTAGAAAGAATTGGCAGAGGGTTTGCTTGGCTTGATACAGGTACACAAGATTCGTTATTAGACGCATCCCAGTTTATATATACTCTTGAGAAGAGGCAGGGGATGAAAATTTCATGTATTGAAGAAATTGCATACCGATTAGGATATATAAATAGTAGTCAATTGGAAAATTTGGGGAATAAAATGAAAAATAACCTTTATGGGCAATACTTGCTTAGGGCTTCAAAAGAAAATATTTAATTGAACATTATTCACGTACAATCTATTTAGATGCAGAGATATATAAAAATTTGAAACTATCAGGAAAATAATGAAGAGAATGCTTATCACTGGATGCTCTGGCTTTATTGGAATGCATCTATCAAAAAGACTATTAAAAATGGGTCATAACATTTTTGGTATTGATAATATGAACAATTATTATGACCAATCTCTTAAAGAGTCTCGCTTGGCTAACTTAACTGGCTACAGCAATTTTATTTTTAAAAAGATAGATATTTCAAACCTGAATGAGATTGATAAGGTGTTCAGCGAATTTAAACCCCAAATAGTTATTAATTTAGCAGCACAGGCTGGTGTGAGATATAGTCTGGAAAATCCTCACGCATACATTCAATCAAATATAGTTGGATTTACAAATGTAATTGAGTCTTGTAGGCACCACAAAACTGAAGGTTTGATTTACGCATCAAGTTCATCTGTTTATGGTGCGAATGAAAAGATACCATTTTCTATCAAGGATAGGGTAGACAAACCAATCTCAATTTATGCTGCATCTAAAAGATCAAATGAACTTATTGCTCATACGTACCATCATCTCTTTGGTTTAAATACTACAGGATTAAGGTTTTTTACGGTATATGGGCCCTGGGGTAGACCAGATATGGCAATGTATATTTTTGCTAATAAAATTAATAATGGAGATGAGATTTCTATCTTTAATCATGGTAAGATGCAAAGAGACTTTACATATATTGATGATATTATTGATGGAATTATTTCTAGTATTGAAAATAATTACTCTTGCGAAGTATTTAATCTTGGTAATAATCGTAGCGAAAACTTGATGGATATGGTTGCTCATATTGAAAACGCGTTGGGTAAAAAGGCAAAAATTAAATTTATGAATATGCAGCCCGGAGACGTAAAAAAAACTTTCGCAGATATAGATTATTCAAAAGAAAAATTAAACTATAAACCAAACGTATCAATTAAAGATGGGATACCTGAATTTATAAAGTGGTTTGAGGAATACCACTTGTAAGTCCTAATTTATTTGCTGATACCAATTGATTAAAGAGTTTATCTTTAATCAGCAAACTATCGACGAAGGTAGTTAATTGGTAGTGGTAAAATCCCCCCCATTAATTTTAAGAAAATATAAGTAGTTGTTGGTAGTTGTGCGTTTAAAAGGCAATTACTATATTTTAATACTATAAAGTGTAAATCATACTAACTAATGAGCAGCATATACAGAAAAGGTAGGGATGGTTATTATTACTATCAAACCTATATATATAATCCAAAAACTAAAAAAAAGGACAAGAGAGTATTCCATGCTCTTAGAACAAAGGATATAGCTGATGCCAAGAGTAAACAACATGAATTAGATTTGCAGTATCAGGAAGAAACTGATCAAAAATATAAGCTACCAAAACCAACTTATAAATTCACTATTAGGTCCTTAGTCTTAATTATAATTGCCACAATTTTTATAACGCTTACTTTTACTTATTTATTTGTACCATTTAATCAAATGAAAACTTCTACCATTTCATCTAGTAATGAAAAAAAAATAAAAGTAGATAAAAAAATTGAGGTTCGAAATACTGTCGACTTTGCAAAAGAAAAAAGTACAAAACAAAAGAGCTCTAATTTTGAAAAAATTGCCGATACAGTTAAAATTAATTCAAAACCTAAACCAATAAAGTCAAAAAATATAATTCCAAAATATACAATTGAACGTATTGAAAGATTATCTGGAGCGTTCGAGCAGGGAAAAGTTTTTGTGAGTATTGACCAAAGTTCAAGTTATGAAAGCCAGCTAAAACTCTGTAAATATTTAGCTAATCGTTACAATGAATTTTCTAGCATTGTGATTTGCCTTTATGCAAATAACCAGGTGGGGAAAAATCTTGCTAAAGGCATCAATGAATTCGTCAGTGTTTCACAGCAAAAGCAATTCTGGTTGGCTATGTATACAAGCAACTCTGTTGAAGGTGAATATTTTGACAGTAACCCAAGCAGTTACCTTGGTAACTATTAAACCAATCAAATCAGGGGTTTATATATGAAAAACACTTTTCAAATGATATTAATTTGCTCAGGACTTCTACTTAGTCAGACGACCGAACAGATCAAAAAAGCAAAAGAGATAATTCAAAAATCAGGTATGTCAGAAAGCCAAGTAAAAGCTACAGCTAGAGCTCAAGGCTATACAGACAAACAAATTGATGATGCAGCAAAAAAGATGAAAGCTTCAAAAAAAGATCCAATCAACTCTATCTATGAATCATCAAAAGAGGTGGAATTACCGGAGCTTGGGAAGTCCAATGAAATTGATAAAGAAGAATCCCTTGATGGTTCAATTACTGTTGAAGAATTTCCTTCCAATAGTGAGGATGATTTGGAGATTATAGATGAATCAGGAATTGATTTTGAATCAGAAATTCAACCTGGTCGTAGAACACTAAATTATTTTGGATATGATATTTTCAAACGTGATCCCGCTTTATTTCAAGCTACATCTGTTGGTGCCGTAGATCCAGATTACCTTATCGGCCCTGGTGATGAAATCATTGTTATGTTATGGGGGGAAACACAATTCCGACAGGTACTAACGGTTGATAGGGAAGGTTTTGTATTCATACCTGAGATTGGGCAGGTATTTGTAAATGGCTTGAACCTAAATCTTTTAGAATCAAAACTTTTTAGGGTATTTTCCCAATCTTATGCAAGTCTAAACCCGCAAAATAGGACTCCTACCACCTTCTTAGATGTTAGTTTAGGTAATCTACGTCCCCTGAGAATTCAGGTTCTTGGCGAGGTTGCTCAACCAGGTGCATATACAGTAAGTCCTTCAGCAACACTCTTTTCTGCATTATATTATTTTAATGGCCCTACCACTCTAGGCTCTTTGAGAGATGTCCAACTTATAAGAGCTGGGGAAAAAGTAGCATCAATTGACTTTTATGACTTTTTATTAACAGGGAAAAGACCTGAAGACCAAAAGTTGCAGTTAGACGATGTTATTTTTATACCTCGCAGGCAAAAAACTGTTCACATTGAAGGAGAAATTAATCGTGACGGTATATACGAGCTAAAGCCAGATGAAAATCTTGCTGACTTCATATCTATAGCAGGTGATTTGAAAATTACTGCATACTTGGATCGTGCGCAGATTGATAGAATCGTCCCTTTTAAAGATCGTCGAGATTTAGGAATGGACAGAATGTTTACTGATGTGAACTTAGATAAGATTCTAAGTTCTGAAATCGACTTCCCGCTTCAAGATGGAGATCGTATTCAAATTTTTTCCGTGCTAGACAACCGCCAGAATATTGTTGAACTTCAAGGTTCTGTCACTAGACCAGGTAGTTATGATTTAGGTGATTCACTAAAATTGAGTGAATTAATAGCCAAGGCTGATGGGATTTTAGGTGATGCCTATTTAGATCGAGCGGATATCGTACGTATCAAGCCCGATTTTACGGAGGAATTAATAAAAATAAATCTTGGGGATGCATTAACTAAAAACCTTGATCATGATATAGATCTCCAAGGCTTGGATAGAGTTAGGATTTATGGTATTACAGAAATGGTACCAAGGACTTATGTTTCAATACTTGGGCATGTAAAGCGCCCTGGTCGCTATCTGCTCCAAGAGAACATGACGCTTTATGATCTAATTTTTAAGGCCGGTGGATTTGTTGATGAAGAGTTTAGGAAGAAAACTTTTTTAGAAAGAGCAGATCTACTTAGGATGAACAAGGATAATGTTACACGCTCCATTAAAAGTTTTAACCTGGGAGAATTGTTAAGCGCTCCTAAATCAGGAGCTGATGTACCACTACAGGCAAATGATATGGTTAGGATTTATGAGAAAAGTATTTTTATGAGCGACAAAAGCATAACTATCAACGGAGTAGTACGCAGACCCGGAACCTATAAACTTAAAACAGGCATGTCCATAAAAGATCTAATTTTGGAAGCTGGTGGAACTATGGAAGATGTATATAGATACAGAGTAGAGGTAGCTCGAATAGACCCACTTAATGAAAGTCTCGAAAAATATGCGGAAATAATTACCTTCAATGTGGATGAAAAATTTAGTATATCCCCTGGCAGTCTTGATGGTTCAATGGGACAAAAAAATTCAAATAGTGCGTTGGTTTTTCAATTAAAACCCTATGACTTAATATCTATACGTCCAGATCCTTATTTTAATAATCAAAAAAGAGTTTTGATTAGTGGACAAGTATTATATCCGGGCGAGTATACAATTTTAAGGTCTGATGAAAAAATAACAGATGTTATCATACGGGCCGGAGGTTTGCTTCCTAATGCATACGCTGATGCATCTAGTTACATCCGGAGTGGGAGAAAAATTAACGTTTCGTTTGAACAAATCTTAAAAAATCCAAAGTCCAAATTGAATTTCAGTATTCAAGATGGAGATAAGATAAATATTAGCTCTTATCCAAATATTGTGAACATTATTGGTTCAGTTAATAGAGCTGGAGTTCAAAAATATGTTTCCGGGAAGCGATTGAGATATTATATCAAAACATCTGGTGGGATAAGTCCAGATGCTGATATAGATAATATTTGGGTTGACTATCCTAATGGAAATTCAAAAAAATATAGTAAATGGTCCCTTCTAAGTCCAAAAATTATTGATGGTTCCTTTATCACAGTTGGTAAGAAAAAAGAAGAAGAGCCCTTTGATCGTACTGAATTCGCAAAAGAAGTGACCGCAATATTTGCAAATCTTGCTCAGGTGATAACTGTTGTAATTTTGGCAGCTAGATAAAAATGTATGATATAACTATAATTGGCGGTGGTATTGTCGGTTTAGCTACATCTAATGCCCTGCTTAAACTAAACCCAAACCTAAAAATATTAATTTTAGATAAAGAATCAAAAGTAGGGCAACATCAGACAGGGCACAATAGTGGCGTAATCCATTCTGGTATCTATTATAAGCCGAATTCTTTGAAAGCAATAAATTGTAGGCATGGTAGAAATCTGCTTATAAACTTTTGCGACCAACATAATATTAAGTATGAAATGTGTGGGAAAGTAATTATTGCTACCAGTAAAGAAGAGGGCGCCTCTATTAATATGCTTTATGATCGTGGTAAGCAGAATGGTATTGAGGGTATGAAAAAACTTAAGCATGATGAACTAAGAGAATATGAACCTCACGCTAATGGAGTCTCGGCACTTTACTGTCCAGAAACAGGAATTGTAGATTACGCTCAAGTTTGCAAGCAATTAGCTTTAAATGTTCGAGGAAATGGAGAAATAGCTTTAGGTGCAGCTGTTATCGGCATAATTGAAAAACAAGATTGCATAACAGTAATTACGAAAAGTGCAGAGTATGAAACCAATTATTTGATAAACTGTGCTGGTTTATTTTCAGATTTTATTGCTGAATTAGCTGGCATTAATCGCCAGGTTCGTATCGTCCCTTTCCGCGGAGAATACTACATGCTTAAGAAACAAGCCTCTAGTCTAGTTAAAAATCTGATTTATCCTGTTCCTGATCCTAGATATCCATTTTTAGGGGTCCACTTCACACGTACTATTCATGGCGACATTGAGTCAGGTCCCAATGCTGTTTTAGCTTGGGCTCGAGAAGGTTATAAAAAAACCGACTTCAATTTAAAGGAAGTATGGGATTATTTTTCTTATAGGGGATTTTGGCGTATGGCTGGAAAATATTGGACCACTGCCATAGGTGAATATTATCGATCTTTTTTTAAGGCCGCATTTGTGAAGGAATTGCAAAGACTTGTTCCTGAATTAAATGCAGATGATATCATTCAGAGCCCAGCCGGAGTAAGAGCACAGGCTCTAGCCCCAAATGGAAGCCTTGTGGATGATTTTGTTATTACAAATGTCAGAAATATGATCCATGTTGTCAATGCTCCCTCGCCTGCAGCAACTAGCTCACTAGCAATTGGAGAGCATATCGCAAATATCTATATTCAAAAAGAATAAAAAAAAATTGCTATTTAGTCTAAATCGAGTAAAATTATAACTCATTATTGAATTTTATTTTGCTTCATACTCTAATTACATCGAAAACTCGCGTAAGACTTCTAATGAAGTTTTTCCTTAACCCTAGTACTAGATCATATCTTAGAGAGCTCGCTTCAGAATTAAATGAATCTACAAATAGTATTCGTGTTGAATTGAACAGACTTACTGAGGCAAACCTACTTTCATCTAAAAGTGAAGGAAGAACTATTGAATACTGTGCAAATGTTAATCATTCTCTTTTTGATGAAATTCATAGTCTAGTAAAGAAGTATACAGGTGTAGATCAAATTATTGAGAAACTTGTAAGTAGACTTGGTGATGTTCAGGCAGCCTATCTCGTTGGGGACTATGCAAAGGGTCAAGATTCTGGACTAATAGATATCATTTTAATAGGTAAAATTGATAAAGTAGAACTAGAGCGAATTGCCGAAAGGCGGGGAAGGAATATCAGCCGAAAGATTCGACCTATGGTGGTTACAAAAAAGGAGTTACTTGCCCTATGGGACGCATTGGATATGGAGCATGCATTGCTTATTTGGGGTAAGCCAATTGAGAAAGCCTAGGATTCGTTTTGCAAATGTTGAGTATTCGTATTAAAAATTGAATTCTATCCTGAGGACGATTTTAAAAAAAGTGGTAGATATCGAATGATCCTTGTGAGTCACGAGGCGGAGCTACGCGTAAAAAGATATTATTTAACAAAATGATTAATAAATTTAAACCTAACTAATATGGACAAACCAATATTTAAGTTATTATTAGCCTTTCATAATTGAACAAAAT
>CEQN01030399.1_pt1 | contig 13980 bp, 15 predicted proteins | sample 427011 | NCBI WGS metagenome assembly CEQN01 (sample SAMEA2621277, study PRJEB7988) | marine metagenome | biome: marine biome (ENVO:00000447); feature: deep chlorophyll maximum layer (ENVO:xxxxxxxx); material: "saline water (ENVO:00002010), including plankton (ENVO:xxxxxxxx)" | depth 120 m
AAATCTGATATTTGTTTTGTCATTCTCCCAGTGCAAATAATTAGTAAACCACTTGCTAAAGGATCTAAAGTTCCAGCATGTCCTACCTTAAGTTTATCTAACATAAATTTTTTCTTTAAAATACTTCTGAGCTTTTTAACAACTTGAAAAGAAGTATAATTTAAAGGTTTGTCAATTATAAAAACTTCACCTTCTTTGATAGACTCTTTTGAAAAAGTTTTATTAAATGACATAGTAAATACTAATAAGACCAACGATTAGACAGTATAAACCAAAATATTTCAGTTTACTTTTATTAACTAGTGCAATCATTAATTTACAAGCAAAAATACCTGTGATTAATGCACTAAAGAATCCAATAAAAAGAACATCAGTTTGAATCTCAATATTTTGCGGAAAATTTAATAAACTTTTAATCATTCCTCCAATAATTAGAGGAATTACCATTAAAAAAGAGAAACGACTTGCTTTCTCTCTATTAACCCCAATAATTATAGCTACTGCAATTGTCGCTCCACTTCTTGATAGCCCAGGTAAGATTGCAATTGCTTGAACTAAACCAATTAATAATGCTGATATATATGAAATGTTTTTTCCATTTATTTTTTTACGATCTGTTTGAAATAGCAACAAAGAAGTTATAAGCAGCATGCTTCCAACCAAAATTAAATTACCTTTAAATAAATCATTAATAAAATCTTCATAGAAAAGGCCAATAAAAGCAGCTGGGAGCATTGATATTATGATACAGATTGAAAAAGATAAACTTTCATTTTTTTTAAACTGAAATAATTCTCTTATTATTAAAGCAATATCTTTTCTAAATACTATAATAGTACTTATAGCTGTAGCAAAATGAAGAGAAAGAGTAAGTAAAAAACTTTCTTGGGGTGTATATACATCACCAAAAATTTTTTTAAAAATTTCTAAGTGCCCGCTAGATGAAACCGGAAGAAATTCTGTTAGACCTTGAATTAATCCAAGGAAAAATGCTTCAAAAACATTCATTTATTTTGACTTTACAAAAATTGAGTAAATCGCTATAGCAAACCCAAATAATACAATTGTAGGAGCTAATCGGATTCTTTGGAAATTAAATATTTCTTCATTGAAAATCATTGGATCTTTACTTTCGCCACCTGACATTAAAAAAAAGCCAATTGATATAAAAAGTATTGACACAAAAAGTATTAAATAATTTTTTTTGCTAAACAATAATTTTTTTTTCATTTTACTTTAAGTACAATTTATTAATAAATTATTTTATTTTTTAAATATCTCTGAGTAGCAAAAAAAGCACTAAAAAATGTTATTACAATTCCAATTATAAATACAAAAGTAAAAATTAAAACCACCTCCAATTCATTAGACAGAAGGTTTAATTCAGGAATATTTTTATTAATGGTAAAAATTAAAAGTAATAATCCTGATAAAGCTAAAATAGAACTAATAATAGCCATTACAAGATGATTTTTTACAAAAGGCTTTCGGATAAAGCCTTTATTAGCTCCAACTAGCTGCATAGTTTTTATAACTAATCTTTTCGAAAATATTGAAAGTCTGATTGAGCTATTTATTAATAAAATAGCAACTAAAATAAAAATCCCACTCAATCCGATCATCCATAAGGATATTTTCTCTATGTTTTTTTCTAAAAGCTCAACTAATGGTTCATCATAAATAATTTCATCTATATAATCATATTTATCTAAAGTTTGGATTAAATTATTTATTTCACCCGATTTAACATATTGTGCATTTAAAAAAACATCAATAGAATTGAGTAAAGGATTATAACCTAAAAATTCTAAAAAATCCTCTCCAATTTCATTTGCATATTGTCTAGAGGCCTCTTCTTTTGAAACATAGACAACTTTTTTAGTTGATTCTTTTAGGACTAATGTTTTTTGAAGTTGCTTTATTTGGACATTTTTAGCAGAGTCTTTTATGAAAATTGACAATACAATCTGTTCTTTAAAATGATCTGAAACTTTTTTTGAGTTTAAAATAAATATGCCCAGAAATCCAATTAAAAAAAGTACAATAGTCATGCTAACAATTACAGATATGTAAGATGAAGCAAGTTTTCTTCTAGTATGTTTTTCTTCAATATTTTCCATTAAAAAAATGAATTTTGAATAAGTAAAAATATAAAACCCAACATAAAAAATTACTATGACAATAATAAACTTTTTTCCTTTCATTCAATAAGCTTACTTTTACACTAAATCAATTGATGTGAAATACGATTTCAGAAAGATTGAAAAAAAATGGCAAAATTTTTGGTCTAAGAATAAAACATTTGAAGCCAAAAATTTTAGTAAAAAACCTAAATATTACATTCTAGACATGTTTCCTTATCCGTCTGGTTCAGGACTTCATGTAGGTCATCCATTAGGTTATATTGCTAGTGATATAATTTCAAGATATATGAGGCATAAAGGATTTAATGTGCTTCACCCACAGGGTTATGATTCTTTTGGATTGCCAGCAGAACAATACGCAATAGAAACTGGTCAACATCCTGAGATAACAACAGAGAAAAATATTAAAAGATATAGAAAACAACTTGATAGAATGGGCTTTTCTTTTGATTGGGATAGAGAAATTAAAACTTCAGATCCAGTTTATTATCGTTGGACTCAATGGATTTTTTTAGAATTATTTAATTCATATTTTTCAAAAGGATCTAACAAGGCATTACCTATTTCAGAGTTAATCTCTGAATTTTCAAAGTTTGGAAATCTAAAATCAGAAGCATTTTCTGACTCAGATATTTCAGATTTTAGTGCAGATGAGTGGAACAAAATGAATTGGATAGAAAAAGAAAAAATCCTCATGAAATATCGATTAACCTATTTAGCTGAATCAGAGGTTAATTGGTGCCCAGAATTAGGAACAGTACTTGCGAATGACGAGGTTATAAATGGTGTTTCTGAAAGGGGAGGATATCCAGTATTAAAAAAGAAAATGAAACAGTGGAGTATGAGAATTAGCGCATATTCTGATCGACTTTTGCAGGGATTAGATAAAATTGATTGGCCTGAACCATTAAAAGACATGCAGAAAAATTGGATAGGAAAATCTAAAGGCGCCATTATCAGGTTCAAAGTTTACAATAAAAATGAACAGATTGAAGCCTTTACAACTAGACCAGACACAATTTTTGGGGTAACTTTTATAACACTTGCACCTGAAAATGAAATAATTTCTAGAATAGTTAATAAAGATCAAAAAGATGAAGTGGATAAATATATTAAGCAAGTAGTTAATAAATCAGATTTGGAACGTCAGTCTGATATAAAAAATATTAGTGGTGTTTTTTCAGGGGCATATGCAACACACCCTTTTACTCGTAATAAAATTCCTATTTGGATCGGAGAGTATGTGTTGTCCGGTTATGGAACAGGTGCTGTAATGGGAGTTCCTTGTGGTGATCAGAGAGATTATGACTTTGCTAATTTTTTTAGAATACCGATAATAAATATTTTTCATCAAATTGATATTTCGAAATCAGCATATGTTGAAAAATCCAATTTTAAAATTACTAATTCCGATTTTCTGAATGGTCTTTCATTCAAAGATGCATTTGCCAGGACAATTGATGAATTAGAAAAAAGAGATTCTGGTTATAGATCAATAAATTACAAACTAAGAGATGCTATTTTTAGTCGGCAAAGATATTGGGGAGAACCTATACCTATTTATTTTAAAAATAAGATACCGATCCCTATTCCTTATAATAAATTACCTCTAAAGTTACCTAATGTTAGAAAATATTTACCTACAAAAGAAGGAAGTCCTCCATTGGGTAATGCAAAAAATTGGGCCTGGGATACAAAAAAAGAAGAGGTAGTCTCTAATGAAAAAGTTGATCATAAAAAAGTTTTCCCCCTTGAATTGAATACAATGCCAGGATGGGCTGGTAGCTCATGGTATTTTAATCGTTACATGGATCCAAAAAATTCCGATTCTTTTGTCGGAACTAAGGCTGTTAATTACTGGGAGAGTGTTGATTTATACCTAGGTGGAAGTGAGCATGCTACTGGCCACTTATTGTATTCTAGATTTTGGCAAAAATTTTTATTTGATAGGGGCTATTTAATAGCAGATGAATATGCAAAGAAACTTATTAATCAAGGAATGATACTTGGAAGTTCGGCCTTTATTTATAGAGATAAAAAGACGAAAGAATTTTTATCAAAAAACCTAATTAAGATTGACAAAGTTGAGCCTATACGTGTTGATACTTCTCTAGTAAACGAAAAGAATGAATTGGACATATTGACTTTAAAAAAAAATAATCCCATTTTTAAAAGTTCAAAATTTATTCTTGAAGGAGGCAAGTATATTGTAGGAAGAGAAGTAGAAAAAATGTCTAAGTCAAAACATAATGTAGTAAACCCCGATGAAATATGTCAAAAATATGGAGCTGATACCCTCAGGATGTACGAAATGTTTTTGGGGCCTATTGATCAAGATAAACCATGGAATACAGAAGGGATTACTGGGGTTCATAATTTTTTAAATAAATTATGGAAATTGTTTTATAATGGAACAGAATTTATAGTTAAAGATGAATCACCTTCAAGTAAATCCCTCAGAGTGCTTCATAAATCAATTAAAAAAATAAATGAGGATATTGAAAGATTTTCTTTTAATACTTGTATAAGTACTTTTATGATATGTGTCAACGATTTGACTTCATTGAAATGTCAATCTAAAAACATTTTAGAACCTTTAATTATTTTATTATCTCCTTTTGCACCTCATATTTCAGAGGAAATATGGTCGATTCTTGGTAATAAAGAAAGTATTGAACACATACCCTATCCTAAGTTTAATCCTAAATTTATTCAGGAGTTTAAAAAAAACTATCCTATATCTTTTAATGGTAAAACGAGATATATGCTTGAATTAGCTTTAGATTTCAGTAAAGATAAAATTGAAGAAATTGTTTTAAATGAAGCTAGAACCCAAAAATATCTTAAAGGGGAAACCCCAAAAAAAATTATTTTTATTAAAGGAAAGATAATTAATATTGTTACATAATGAGTTCAATTTATATTGAAGTAATAGGCTTATTAGCTGGTTTTTTAACAATGATTGGCTTTGTCCCTCAACTAATTAAAATATGGAGGTATGGTTCTACGGAAGGAGTATCATTAGGAATGTATTTTGTTTTATTATCAGGAGTTAGTCTTTGGCTCATTTATGGATTTTTTATTAATAGCTTGTCAATTATCATTTCAAATTCAATCGCAGGGATAATTCAAATTTGTATTATTTCAATTATTATAATAAACCGAAAAAAAGGGAAGTAACTTTTTATATTTTTATTTGCCTATCAATTTGTTGATCAAGAGAAACAAGTGTTTCAGTTCTTGAAATTCCGTCAATTGTCTGAATTTTTTCGTTTAGTAATTTCATTAAATGTTCATTATCCTTACAAATAATCTTAATAAAAATACTCCAATTACCAGTTGTATAATGACATTCAATAACTTCATCAATCTCTCTTAGTTTTTTTACAACTTCGGGATTTCTGATTGCCTGCTCTAAATAAATACCAATGAAAGCCATAGTCTTATATCCTAACAATTTTGGATTCAAAACTATTTGGGAGCTTGAAATAAGATTTGACTCTTCAAGTTTTTTTAGACGTTGATGTACTGCTGTTCCTGATATTCCAGCTTTTTTTGATATTTCGTTAATTGACTTTCTTGAGTTTAACATCAACTCTCTTAAAATTATTTTATCTAGGCCATCAATTATTATATTTTGATTTTCAAATTTCATTTAGACATTAGATGATATGAAAAATTTATTTGTTGTTTTGAGAAATGTATTTCTCAATTGCCATAGTCATTGAGGGAGTGTCAGGGGTAGGAGCCTTTATATCTATTCTTAGTTTTGCTTCGCTAGCTGCTTTATCAGTTGCATCACCATAGATTGCAATACGTGTTTTATTTTGTTTAAAATCAGGAAAATTTTTAAATAATGATTCAATGCCTGAGGGACTAAAAAAAACTAGAATATCATAATAAACATCTCTTAAATCAGAGAGATCACTAACAACAGTTTTATATAGTTGAGCTCTAGTCCAATTTATGTTGATGGAATCTAAGAAACTAGAAATTTGTGAATTTAAAATATCTGATGTTGGTAAAAGAAAACTTTCATTCTCAAACTTTTGGAATATACTTTCCAAACTTTTAAAGTCTCTATCTCCGACATATATTTTTCTTTTTCTATAAACAACATATTTTTGTAAATAAAAACCTATTGCTTCAGATTGACAGAAATATTTAGTAGAATCAGGCACCTTATATCTCATTTCTTGAGCTAATCTAAAAAAGTGATCAACAGAATTTTTACTTGTTAAAATAATATTATTGAAATCAGAAAAATTTATTTTTTGTTGCCTAACATCTTTTGCAGTCATGCCTTCTACATGGATAAAGGGTCTAAAATCAATCTTTAATTTATACTTTTCTTTAAGTCTAGCATAGGGAGATTTTTCATTAGAGGGCTCAGGTTGAGAAACTAAAATAGTTTTTACTTTCATACCTTAAAAATTAGACAATTTAAATGGTTATATAGCCATAAACCAATAACCAGGGAGTTATTTTAAAAGCACAAAGATATAAAATAATATAAAAGAAACTTGAGGCTTTATTATCCGAAATTTTAAAGTAGATAATTAAATGCTTAAAAAAAATTGCAGAAACAATCAAAAATGAAAAGAAAAATAAAAAAGTAATATTTTTTGAAAAAGTGTATATATAGAGTAGTAATAAAGGAAAAGTCAATAGAGATATCTTGAAATATGAAGAAATACTTTTAAAGACTACTTGCTCGAATAAATTTTCAAGATTTATAAACTTAAAAACATACTTTAAAAAGAAATATCTTAATACTATAATTAGAATTATAATCAAAAAAACAGTTTTAAAAGTTTGGAAAAAAATCAATTCGTCAATTATAAAAGTTAGAAGAATGCTTTTAATTATTATTACAAATAAGATTTTTATTATGTAAAATAAATTAAAATAGTTTGTCTTTTTTTCTTTTGCATAAACACTATAATATTTTTCCGAGTTAATAGAATATACAAGCAATCCGAATTTTTTCTTATCAATAATCTTAAGAACTCCAAGAATTAATAATGACAAAAGAAAAAAAATTGAAATCCAATCTTGATTTAATTTTATTATTTCTTCAGGTTCAATCATTTCATAAAAATAAGAAGTATTATTGTTATAAGTTTTTTTTATGATGATTTACTAATTTTACGAGAGTTTATGAATAGGGCGCTAGTTATTATACCAACTTACAATGAAGTTGATAACATTGAAAGAATAATTAAAAGAATTTTTTTAGAGGAATCTTTTGATGTTTTGGTTGTAGATGATTCTTCTCCTGATGGAACAGCTGAAAGAGTTATTGAGTTGATACCTCACTTTAAAGATCGATTATTTATAGAGGGTAATCATAAAAAGAGAGGAATTGGAAAAGCTTATCTTATTGGTTTTGAATGGGCCTTGAAAAGGAAATATAATTTTATCTTTCAGATTGATGCTGATTTATCTCATGATCCTAAGGAGCTTCCTAAAATGCTTGATAATTTAAAAAATAATATTGATGTAATAGTAGGTTCTAGATATGTAGATGGTATAAATGTGGTTAATTGGCCTTTAAGTAGAATCTTACTTTCTTATTTTGCCTCTCTCTATGTAAGAGTTTTAACTTTTATGCCAATAAAGGATCCAACCTCAGGATTTGTAGGTTATAAAAGTAGTGTTTTGGATTCATTAAGTAATGATAAAATTAGATTTTCGGGTTATGCCTTTCAAATTGAAATGAAATTTAAATCATGGAAAAAAAATTTTATAATTAAAGAACATCCTATTGTTTTTGTTAATAGAACAGATGGAGTGTCAAAAATGAATGGAGATATAATATGGGAAGCTTTTTTTGGTGTTTTCATTTTAATTTTTGAAAGTTTTTTCAATAAAAAATAGTTGATGAAAAAAACATTAATTAAAAATGCAATTTTAGTAAATGAGAATAAAATATCTCAAAAAGATCTTTTAATCAAAGGAGAATACATCTACAAAATAGATGATTATATTGAAGAAATTAATGTAGAAAAAATAATTGATGCAGAAGGATTACATTTAATTCCTGGTTGGATTGATGATCAGGTTCATTTTAGAGAGCCAGGTTTAGTTCACAAGGGGAATATTTCATCTGAGTCAAAGGCTGCTGTTGCTGGTGGGATTACCTCATATATAGAAATGCCAAATACAATACCTCAGACAATAACTGGAAAAGCTTTGGATGAAAAAATAGATATTGCCTCTAAAAATTCTTTTGCAAACTATTCTTTTCTTTTTGGAGGCACTAATCATAATATTGATGACATTAAAAATTTTGATAAGAAAAAAGCTGCTGGGTTAAAACTTTTTTTGGGATCATCAACAGGGAATATGTTAGTTGATGATTTAGATGTTTTAAGAGAAATATTTTTGGCAACTGATTTACCGATTGCTGTTCATTGTGAGGATGAAGATATAATTAGAGAAAATATAAAACTATATAAAAAGACCTATGGTAAAGAAATCCCGATTGAAAAGCACCCTATGATTAGAAGTGAAAAGGCTTGTTATTTGTCTTCAAAAAAAGCAATAGCATTAGCAAGGGAAACTGGAGCAAGACTTCATGTTTTTCATTTGTCTACGGCAATTGAAACTAAACTTTTTGATAATAATATTCCATTAGAAGAAAAAAAAATTACATCTGAAGTATGTGTTCATCACTTGTGGTTTTCAGAAAAAGACTATCAAGATAAAGGTAATTTTATCAAATGGAATCCTTCGATAAAAAAGGATACTGATCAATTGGCTTTGTGGGAAGCATTAAATGATGATAGAATTGATATTTTAGCTACCGATCATGCCCCTCACTTAGAAAGTGAGAAGAAACTTGATTATTTAAACTGTCCTTCAGGAGGGCCAATGGTTCAACATGCTTTACCAGCAATGTTAACTGCACATAAAAAAGGCAAAATAAGTCTTGAAAAAATTGTTGAAAAAGCTTGTCATAATCCTGCAAAATTATTTAAAATTAAAAAGAGAGGATTTCTTAGAGAAGGATATTTTGCTGATTTAGTCTTGATAGACTTAGAAAAGAAAAATAAAGTTTTAAAGGATTCTTTGTTTTATTTATGTGGTTGGTCTCCATTTGAGGGGACTACTTTTGAATCTTCAGTAGTTAAAACATTTATAAACGGTAAAATAGTTTATGATTTTGGACATATTGTCTCAAAACCATCCGGCAAAAGGCTTGAATTTGATAGAAATTAAATGAATTTGAACTTAAAACTTATTTTTTGTTACATAGTATTTATACTATTTGGTTGTGATAATTACAACAATGATAGTGTTCCAGACAACTTAATTGAGCCGAAAAAAATGACAAATATATTAGTCGATATGGAGCTTTTAAGATCTATTAAATCTACTAATGCTAGTGATGAATATAAAGAAAAGGCTCTGGGTGATTTGTACCTATATAAAAAATATAATATTGATAGTCTTCAATTAGTTGAATCTAAAAAATACTACTCAAAATATCCAAAAAAATATCTTGCGATATATAAATCTGTTGAAAAAAGATTGAAATTCATGAAGGATAGTCTTAATTTAATTATGGATAGTAAAATTGACAAAATAGAATAAAAAAATAAAATTAATTGAAATATTCTATTGGGCTGTATGAAAATGAAATTTTAGATTTTATTTTATTTCCATTAATTTGTTTGTCTTCATATAAGCTCCTAATAAGAGCTTTACTTAAAAACCTTTTTTTAAATCCAAAAAAAGAAATAGTCTTTTCAATTATCCAAGCTAAATAAAAAATTGACTTTGGGAGGGGAAACAGTTTTATTTTTTTATTATACTTTTTTAAAGTCATTTCATATATTTTTTTATAGGACCAGTTCTCAGCAACTAATATAAATCTCTCATTGGTTATATTTGATTCCATTAAATGAAACATCAAGTAAACTACGTCATTTATTTCAACTAAACCGGTTGAACCAGATGGAAAAAAATTAAACCCTTTTCTTATTGAATTAAACATACTATTTATTGGACTTTTATTTCCAAGAATTACCCCTGGATTAACTATAACAATAGGCAAACCCTCCTCTGATCCACGCCATACTTCAAGTTCAGCAACATACTTAGAATAAGAATAGGTTGTTTTTTCAATACTATTATCCCAAGGAGAGGATTCGTTTATTTCATTCTCATATTTATCATTTCCTAAAGCAGCAATTGAACTGACATAAACCAATTTTTTTATATTATTTTTTAAGCACAGGTTTACAATATGCGATGTACCTTCTTGATTTATTTTTAATAATCTTTTTTGATCTTTAAATGCCATGGAAACAAGAGCAGCACAATGATAAACTTTTTTAATTCCGAAAAAAGCGTTTTCAAGACTAGAAAAGTCTGTTAGGTTAGCTTTTATCCATTTAATTTTTTTAAGTTTTTCAGTATTTTTTTTGAGTCTTGATTTAATTATATGAATGGTTTTGTTTTTTTGAATTTCATTTCTGTATAAACCAACAACATTTAAATTTTTTTTAACTAATAAACATATCAGTTCAGAACCAACAAAACCAGTAGCACCAGTAACTAGTATCATTTTATAAAAATACTGTTTTTTAATAATGATTTTTTGTTTCCTTGTATAAATATATCTTTGTGAAATAAGTTTATTTAGTAATGAAGAATTTTGTAAGTGAATTGCGTTGGAGAGGAATGTTACATGATATAACTCCTGATACAGAAAAGTTTCTTTTGAATCAATCTGTATCTGGTTATATTGGTTTTGATCCAAGTGCAGATTCTTTACATATTGGGAGTCTAGTTCAGATAATGGTATTAATTCATTTTCAAAGAGCAGGTCATCGTCCAATAATTTTATTAGGTGGAGCCACAGGGATGATAGGCGATCCCTCAGGAAAATCTGATGAAAGAAATCTGTTGAGTAAAGAGATTCTTGAGCGAAACACTAAGTCAATTAAAAAACAGTTAGAAAAATATTTAGATTTTGATTCTACTAATCCAGTTGCTGCAGAAATTGTAAATAATTATGATTGGATGAAAAATTTCTCTTTGATTAAATTTTCTCGAGAAATTGGCAAGCATATAACTGTTAATTATATGATGTCAAAAGACTCTGTAAAAAAAAGATTACAAAGTGATTCCAAGACAGGAATGTCATTCACTGAATTTACATATCAATTAATACAAGGATATGATTTTTTACACTTGTTTAAAGAAAAGCAATGTAAAATTCAAATGGGAGGTAGTGATCAATGGGGGAATATAGTTACAGGTGTTGAATTAGTGAGAAGAAAAGAATCAGGAAAAGTATTTGCTCTCACTTGTCCATTGATAACTAAGTCAGATGGATCAAAATTTGGAAAATCAGAACATGGAAATATTTGGCTTGATAAAAAAAGGACTTCTCCATACAGATTTTATCAATATTGGTTGAATTCATCTGATGATGACTCAAAAAAATACATAAAAATATTTACTCTTTTGTCAAATCAAGAAATTGAAAATTTAATACAAAAACATGATGAAAGTCCAAACTTAAGGATTCTTCAAAAGAAAATTGCTGAAGAAATTACAATGATGGTTCATTCCAAAGAAGATTTAAGGAAAGTTCAAAAAGCAACAGAAATTTTATTTGGAAAATCAACTACTGATGATTTAAAAAAAATTGATAGGCAAATATTTTTAGACGTTTTTGAAGGCGTTCCAAAAGTTCAGATTTTAAAGAAAGAAATTAAATCTGGAGTAGATATTATCTCTGCCTTGGTTTCTATAGGTAATTTTTTGTCTTCCAAGGGAGAGGCTAGAAGAGCCATAAGAGAAAATTCAATATCCGTAAATAAAAATAAAGTTGATGAAAATTACTACTTAACTGAGAAAGATTTGATTGATAATCGATATATATTAATGCAAAAAGGAAAGAAAAACTATTATATCGTTGAAGTTACTTGATTTTATAAAACCATTAAATTGCATCCTCTTATTTCTGAGTTATCAATTCTACCTATAATCTCAAAGGAACCATCTGAATTTACTTTTCCCATATCCTCTGTTTCAATAAAACTACATGAGTAGCGATTAGCTAAATCAATAATATTAATTCCTCCGGTTTGATTTAAATCTGATTCAGCAAAGGGATCTTCGTTTTCTCTAATATAAATCTTCATCCATGGAGGTGTTTTATAAAGTCCATTTCCACTTGAATATGCCTGGGAGAGTAATTCAGTCATCCCATATTCAGAATGTATTTTTTCTAATTTAAAGCTTTTTACTAGTTTTTCATGTAATTCTTTTCTTGTCAATTCTTTTCTTTTACCTTTCATCCCTCCAGTCTCCATAATTATAGTATTTTTTAATTCGAAAGTAAATTTTTTCGCAAAACTTAAAAGAGCATGAGAAACACCTAAAAGAATTGTTTTTTGACCTTTTTTTTCTAATCTGATTAACGATTTGTATAAGTCTTCAAATTCATCTAAATAAAAACCACTTTCATTTTTTTTAGTTGATTTAATTAAGTCTTTTGCCATGTAGACAAGAGAAGAATCTGATTGATAGAAGGGGAGAAGTGCAAGTATAGCATAATTTTTTGGAGGACCATAAAATAAAGAGAAACAATTCCGATAACTCTTTTTATAATCTTTTAATTCTTTCACATAATGAATTGATGGACTATTTCCAGTAGTCATGGATGACTTAAATATCTTATCATAAGAATGATTTTTAGATGAAATGACTTTTTTTGATTTAAATAAACTTATTGGAAGAAAGGGTATTTCATTTATTTTGCTAATTTTCTCTGGACTTATATCAATTAGCTTACAAAAAGAGTTATAGATTTTATTGAATTTGTATTGGAAATTAAATGTTTGCCATGTTAAATCTTCAAATTCTTTTTCTGTTTTTATTTTCCAGAAAGCTTTTAAATCTTTTACTTCCATCAGGATTATAAATGATATGTTTTATTAATATTATTGAATTGTTAAGTTAATGATAAGCTCGAGTTACCTCACTTTTTTTTTTGTAATTTTCACTAAAATTAATAAAAGATAATTGGGGCCAAGAGAAATAAAGATTTTACTTGTTGACGACGAGCCAGATATAATTGAAATTTTAAGTTTTAATTTAAAACAAGAGGGATACAATGTTTTTGCTGCATCTAATGGCAAGCAAGCAATAGATAAAGCTAGAAAGATTAAACCTCATTTGATTGTTATGGATATAATGATGCCTGTTATGGATGGGATTGAGTCTTGTGAACTTATAAGACAAGATAGAACAATTAATGACGTAAGTATTATGTTTTTAACTGCCCGTGGTGAAGATTATTCTCAGTTAGCTGCTTTTGATGCTGGAGCTGATGATTATGTAACAAAACCTGTAAAACCTAAAATATTTATTTCAAAAGTAAAAGCAATGCTTAGGAGAAAGCTGGAGTTTCAAAAACCAAGGATAGAAAGACTAGAATATGATAATTTATTGATTGATAAAAGTGAGTACAAGGTAATTGCTAATGACAGGACATTTTCATTACCAAGAAAAGAATTTGAATTATTATTTCTTTTAGCATCAAAACCAGGTAAGGTTATTAGAAGAGATGAAATATTGGAGGATATTTGGGGATCAGGAGTCGTTGTTGGTGATAGAACAATTGATGTTCACATAAGAAAACTTCGAGAAAAAATTGGAGATAGTTTTTTCAAAACTGTCAAAGGCGTTGGCTATAAGTTTATTATAAGTTCTTAAGTTTGTTATAAGCTTATTAAAAATAAATACACAATTGTTTTACAAGAACTATAAAATAGCCTTTTTACTTTCTTTAGCTCTTGTAGTTTTTCTGGCA